>OQVS01002639.1_pt1 | contig 11196 bp, 9 predicted proteins | sample 1691601 | NCBI WGS metagenome assembly OQVS01 (sample SAMN03418268, study PRJEB22391) | human gut metagenome | biome: human-gut; feature: organic feature; material: feces | host: Homo sapiens | place: Tanzania | collected 2013-01 | reverse complement strand
CGGTCAAGCTTGTAGCGATCCTCTCCATCTTTTAGCCAACCCTCAAGTAGCTATTTATTACCAACATGAAGAATACCAAGCTCACGAAGAATACGACTCAGAAAACGACCGCTATGAAGATAAATTTTATAGTTGGGATAAAGTAGGCCAAAGTTGGTTGCACAAATCTAAGCAAGCTTATATTTATGGCCAAATTCCTTTAGATATAAGTCCTTGCCAAATTCGCCAATGGCAAGCAATTCGCAGCCTTAAAGAGCTTAGGGCCGACTTCAAAGAAGCTGATAAAAAGATCGATTTTGCTAACGGCAATTTCTTCTATCCCCAGCGGCGTGGCGATTATGAAGACAACGAGCGCTACGCTATTTTTGTAGTTAAACAAAATACGCCGGTTAGCTTTTTAGCTCAAGTAGGTCAAGATCAAATTAAAGTTTGCGCTATTGGCAAAGATGGACAGCTTTTATTTAGTGCTAAAGATGAGCCCACTATTATTGTTAATGGCGAAAAGAAAGATTTAGCTTACGAAGTAAATGAAAGCAACATCGGCTGGCTTCTCGGCGCTTGGGTCGCTTTGGGCTTTGCTGTAGTTATGTATAAGCTTATGAAATAGTAGGAGCTTTAGCCATAAAAAAAAGCCCCGCTCAGCCTAAAACGGCTGGCGGGGGCTTCTTAGAAGCGTTGGAGCGCTGCTTCTCTTAATAGCCGTATTTGGGGCGATTGACTTTTAAGAAAATCAAAGTGGTAATTAGAGCGCCGATTTCGGCTACAATTACGGAAGCCCAGATCCATTCTACGCCAAAGAGCAAAGGCAAAACCATAACGCTTATCGATTGGAAAACCAAAGTACGCATAAAAGCTATAATGGCAGAAACTAAGCCATCATTTAAAGCTGTAAAGAAAGACGAACTAAAAATTTCGAAGCCGAAGAAAGCGAAAGCCACTGAATAGATGCGCAAACCGTGCTTGGTAATAGCTAGCAACTCTTGATCGTAGCCTACAAACAGGCGCACGATAGGATCGGCAAACACTGTGCTGATTAAAGCCATCAAAATACCTACGCTGACCGTAAAAACAGTGCTCTTTTTGAGCATGTTTTTGACTTCGGCCGGATTTTTCGCTCCAAAGTGGTAGCTGGTAATAGGGGAAGCGCCGATAGAGTAGCCCACAAAAATAGAGGAGAAGATAAAGCAAAGGTAGCCAATTACTCCATAAGCGGCCACGCCATTTTCGCCAATAAAACGCAAAAGCTGATAATTGTACAAAATTACCAAAATGGAAGACGAGATGCCATTCATAAGCTCGGAAGAGCCGTTAGTGCAAGACTTCCAAAGCACGTTTCCGTAAAATTGGGTAGAGCCTAAGTGGAGCGGGCTATCATTTTTACGGGCAAAATAAACTAAAGCGGTTAAGCCGCCCACTACTTGGCTTAAAGCTGTAGCTATAGCCGCGCCAGCTAAGCCCCAGTGAAAAACGATAATAAAAAGCGCGTCTAGAGCCATATTGGTAAAGCCGGCCAGCAAAGTAACGGCAAAACCAAGCTTCGGTTTTTCGGCAGCTATAAAAAAGCTCTGAAAGACATTTTGTAGCATAAAAAAAGGCATGGCCATCATATTGATACGGCCATAAGTAATGCTACAAGCCAAGAGATCGCCTTCAGCTCCCAGAGCGTGGGCAATATAAGGTACAGCTACATAGCCTAACACAGCGGCTATAGTGCCAAAAATGGCTGTCGAGTAAACGATCATGGAAAAATATCGATTGGCCAGTTTATTGTCGCCTTCACCTAAAGTTTTAGCTACAATAGCTGTGCCGCCGGTGCCTAACATAAAGCCTAGAGCACCCACAATCATCATGACCGGAAAGATAAAGTTGGTAGCTGCAAAAGCCACTTTGCCCACATAATTGGAAACAAAAAGGCCGTCTATAACGCTGTAAGTGGAAATAAACAACATCATAGCCATAGAAGGCAGCACAAAACGCAACAGCCTGGAATAGGTAAAATGATCCGAAAGTTTGATTTCCATTAAAACACCTAAAATTAAACGAAAAGTAAAGTCAAAGTTTTGAATAACAGCTACAATCTCGAACTACCATTGTACAATATATAACCTTTAAATCAAGTTGTAGCCCAAGCTGTTTTCTTAGTGTCTGTTTAAGTTTTTCTCTATATAAAAATAATAATAAAAATAATATTTTTTATCAATTTTATAAAAATCTGAAGTTCAAAGAGTCATTGAAAAAAAGTATGTAAAAATAGAACAAGCTATTATGTCTTCTATGGTATAATGTCCCCCCGATGTTTATGCAAGGTATGTTGCATAGTAATTGGATAATTAAAGTAGATGAAGTGAGCAACTAAAATGAAATTCAAGAAGATCGAACTCAGTGAACTCAGCACAAAAATTGACCCAATCGTTGCTATGCGTAACAAGTGGTTTCTCGTCACCGCCGAGGATGGTGGCAAAGCAAATGCCTTAACCGCTGGCTGGGGTGCGTTAGGCAATGTTTGGGAAAAAAAGACCCTGACTGTTTTTATCCGTCCACAGCGGCATACAAAGAAATTTATGGATGCTAGTGGTCGTTTTACTGCAACCTTTTTTGACGGCCATCAGCAGGAGCTGTTATACGTTGGCAGCCACTCTGGCGCAGAGGATGCGGACAAGATCGACCACGCAGGATTACACCTAACCCATGTGGATAACCAGCCTACCTTCGCCGAAGGTAAGCTGGTGCTAATTTGTAAAACACTTTATCGGCAGGCGTTGGATCCGGAGTGCTTTTTGGATAAATCCGTTATGGAGGCGGCTTACCCGGACAAGGACTATTCCGTGACCTATGTAGCCGAAATTGAAGCCGCTTACGAAATGGAAGAATAAAATAGTTTAATAATGGTTCTAGCCGGAAATTCCACCTCGGCCATTGCTGCTTTCGGCATGAGACGGTTGACCACTCGAAAAGCATTTTTCTTAGTGCAGACAAAACACAACTTTAGAAACGGATAAATGAGGGATCGATAATGACGGAAGAAGAAAAAAAGCTGGATGCTGGCCTTTATTACGATTTCTGGGATGCAGGCGTCAACGGTAGGAAGCTGAACGCCATCCGCTTTTGTCGGGAGCTGCGGCAAATGCAGGATGCAGACGCAACAGGAGCGGAGCAAGCAGAACTTATCAAAAAGTATTTCGGATCAGTAGGACGGGATGTATGCCTTTGCCCGGGCTTTATGTGCGACAATGGCAGGAATATACATGTGGGCGACCAGTTCCTCGCCAACTACAATGTGACTATCCTAGACATCATGCCGGTGCATATAGGAGACTATGTGATGATTGGACCGAATACGCTAATTATAACGGTTAACCATCCGCTCACGCCTAAAGGACGCCGGGAACATCTTGGTATCGGTAAACCTGTCACCATCGGAAATGATGTCTGGATCGGCGGAAATTGCACCATTCTTCCTGGTGTGACTATTGGCAATAATGTGGTCATTGCCGCAGGGGCTGTGGTGACCCATGATGTACCGGATAACTGTGTGGTTGGAGGTGTCCCAGCGAAAAAGATTAAAGATATTGAAAATGATGTACTATAATAGGACACAGTTCAATTAGCGTTTTAACAACAGTGTAATACCCTCTCAACCGGATAAACATCGGTTAAGAGGGTATTTTTTATGGGTGATTTTTTTCTGTGGCAGGTAAAACCAGTTGTATATAAGGAAAGGCGCCTTAAGTTTAGGCTGGAGGAAACGAAAAATCTATGGCTATTGTAAAAGTTGATCATATAAATATTGCTTGTGCCGATTTAGAAGAAACTGCCAAGTTTTATACTGAAGTTTTGGGCTTTGGTCGCGGACAAATTAAGCAAAGCGGCGCTAAAAAAATGCTCAATTTAACTAAGCAAAATAGCGTAGTAGAATTGGCTCAGCCTACTGATGGAGAAGGGCTTGATGGCGATGCTTATAATCACATAGCTTTTACTTCCGACGATATTCAGGCCGATTTTAAACATATGCAAGAGCTTGGTTTTACTTTGCTTAACGATTCGGTGCAAGAGAGCGCGGGCGCTTTTTACTTTTTTATGGAAGCTCCCGGCGGTGCTTTAGTGGAAATTATTACCCACAAATAAAGTAGCCTTCAAAAGAGCGGTGCGTTTGGATAAATTGGCAAAAAAGGTAAGGTGGTCATGCATAAGCGTCGTTTAGGGCGTACAGAACTGATGGTTTCAGAAGTTGGCATTGGCGGCTTGGGCATTATTTCCAAGCTTTTGCCCGATCGTCAGGCCGGCATAGAGACAGTACGCCACGCTTTAGACTGTGGCATGAATTACATAGACACAGCCCGAGGCTACTTCGATGCGGAAGAAACGATAGGCCAAGCTATTCAAGATAGGCGCGATCAGGTTATTTTGGCTTCCAAAACATATTTGCGCTCTGGCTTTTTAGCTTATAAAGATCTAGAAACCAGCTTGGCCACCTTAAAAGTGAACCATCTCGATATGTATCAAGTTCATCACGTGCAATACAAAAGCGAACTTGAGCAAGTGATGGCTCCCAAGGGAGCTTTGGAAGCTCTGGAAAGTGCCAAACGCGAAGGCTTAATCGATCATATAGGCATAACTTCCCACCATACACGAGTGTTGGCCCAAGCCTTGGAAACGGGCCGCTTTGATACGGTTATGCTGCCTTTTTCGCCTATAGAACGCGATGGCTTAGCTGAAGTATATACGGCAGCCAAACGCTTCGACGTGGGCATTATCGCTATGAAAGTGCTTTCTTCCGGGCGTTTAACTTCGGTAGAAGAAGCTATTCAGTTTGTGTTGGCCCACGACATTTCTATGTGTGTTTTGGGTTGCACTACTAAAGAACACGTCGATCGTGATATTGCTGCTGCCGAAGCTTTTCATCAGCTAAGCGAGGCTCAGCGCCAAGGCTTGCTCTCCGGTAGCGCCGACTTAAAAGACGGTTTTTGCCGCCGCTGTCGTATTTGCGAAGGGCTTTGCCCGATGAAAATTCCTATTGCTGACGTTTTCCGCTGCGAAGACTATTTGATTTTGAACGCTACCTACGCTCGCAACGAATATAAAGCTCTCTCCCGCCATGTGCCCAATTGCATAAAATGTGGCCAATGTGAGCTCGTTTGTCCTTTCCATCTTAAAGTTACAGAATCTTTGGAGAGAGCTCATAGCCGTTTAAGTCGCGGCAAATTTGAAGACTGTGCCGTCAATATTTTACACAAAATCAAATTGTATGATTTAGCTCGCAAAGCCTATTTCTCTTTAGGCGGCGGTTTACCCGAGCGCTAAAGTCGGCGCAACCAATTTGGCGCAATTAGGATACAAATATATATTGCATATTTGAGAGCGAGAGCGAAAAAGGCCCGAAAAAAGGGAAAAAGCGCCAACACATTAAACAAAGCGGGCTGCGGAGGTTGGCAAGGTGGAAAATACGGAGAGTTTGTGCCCCTGGTTAGGCGAGGGCCAAAGCAAAAGAACGATCAGTAAACCGCAGCAGCGTTGGAAGATGGGTTTTATTTCCCTTTACGATATTGAAAACAACGCGGCCCGCCTTTTGGGAGCTTGTGCCCGCCAAGCCGGCTATCAATTTACAGAAATTTACTTCAAAGATTGGATCAACAATAAATTCGATCCGCCCAAAGATTGTGAAATTGAGCGTCTGTTAGAATTGATAGCTGCCAAACAATGCAATATTGTCGGCTTGTCGGTACGCGCTTCAGCTTATCACAAAGTGGCTGCTCAGCTCACTTCCGCTATTAGGCAGCGCTTTCCTCAAATAGTTATCTTGTGGGGCGGCACCCACACAGTGTTAGCTCCAGAAAAATGTATTCTTGAAGCTGATATTGTTTGTCGCGGTGAAGCGGAAATAACTTTGGTAGAACTATTGGATCGCCTTTCCGCTGGGTTAGACATTACATCGCTGCCTAATATATGGGTTAAACAGCGGCCCGAATATAAATCTATGCAAGGGCCAGGCTCGGAAAGTTCGGAAGTTTGTACGCCAATAGTATTTAAAAATGAAGTGGGGCCCAACGTACAAAATTTAGATTTATTGCCTTTCCGCGATTTTTATTCAGCCGACAAATATTTCATTATGGGACGCAGCCTCGAACAAGGCGATCCTATGGTTGGCGACTCTTGCTTCCAAATGATGAATTCGCGCGGTTGCGTCTTCCATTGCGCTTATTGTTATAATTCCGAACTTTCTGAACTTTATAAGTCGCAGGGCCGCTATTATCGCACTCGCAGCGTTAGTTCCGTATTGGCCGAGATAAAGAAGGCGCGTACTGTCTTTAAAAACATGAAGCGCATTCGTTTTGACGATGAAGTTTTTCTTTTTTCTGATGCTTGGTATGACGAATTTGCGGCTCGTTATCCTGTGGAAGTGGGGCTGCCTTTTGAAGTATTTACCGAGCCAAAATTGGTCAAAAGGCCGCTTTTTGAATTGTTGCGTCGCGCCGGCTTAGATGTTGTTTATATGGGCATCCAGAGCAGTTGCCGCGTCAATAGTGAATTATATGATCGCAGCGGCAACGACGAGCAATTGCGAGCTTGCGCCCATATTTTCGCCGACTTGGGCTTAGATGCTCGCTACCATGTAATGATGGACGACAAAGAGTCGACTTGGGAAGACAAGCGCCATTTATTTGATTTGCTTATGAGCTTTCCGCGCGGCAGCTATCAGCTTTATTTATTTAGTGTAGTCATTTTCCCCAACACTATGTTGGCCAGAAAATTGCTTGCGGAGGGAAAAATTACTGAAAACGACTTAGAAGGTGAGCGCAATAAAACTTTCCAGCAAATTAGAGTGAGCTTAAATTATCCACGCCCGCCGGAGGAGCTTTTCTGGGCTTCTATGTTTGTGCTGGTCAGCAAACGTTTTTTAAGCGATAAATTTTTGTATTTTCTGGCCGACAATAAATTTTTGCGCCGCTATCCTAAAGTGTTGGCCTATTTTGCCCAATTGTGCAATTTAATTAAAATGGCCGGCGTAGCTTTGCGCATGACCTTAAAGGGGGAAATGACCTTTACACTTATGCACCGCTGGCTCAATTGGAATTCGCTCATAAGCCAATAAAGCGCCGCTCTGAAATATATTATGCTTAGTCATTCCTCCAAATTGCAAAAAGTGTTTTCCCAAGTCGGCGAAGCGGCGGCAGTCGTCGGCCTTTATACTTTGCTGGCTGTAATTTTTACTTATCCACTAGTCTTAAATTACAGCGATTATATTATTGGCCACATGGAAAGCGATGTTTGGAAACATTTGTGGGGCTTGTGGTGGGTGCGTCGCCGCTTAATTCAAGATTGCGTCTTGCCTTTGCATACTTTTTTACTTAACTATCCTTACGGCGGCGCTCTTTATTTTATCGATTCTCTCAACGGCGTACTTTCTGTGCCATTGCAAAGCTTTCTTTCTATAGTGCAAACTTTTAACACGATAGTTCTTTTTAACCTCGTGTTGGCTTCTTCCGGCGCTTATGTTTTAGCTAAAGGCTTAACTGGTCACAAAGCCGCCTCTTTTGTAGCTGGAGCTATCTATGCTTTTTCTGCCTACATGGGATCGAGCATAGCTTCAGGTATTACTGAATCGATAAATATCGGCTATTTGCCCTTTTTTTGCCACTATTTTATGCGCCAATTTAGATCGCGCAGCTTTAAAGATGCTTTCTTGGCGGCTTTGTTTTTTTCTCTAAATACGCTGGGCAGTTGGTACTTTGGCACTTTTGCTGTACTTTTTGCTGTCTTTTATTACATTTGGCTGCTTTATAAGCGCCTTAAAGGAAGCGGCTGCGGCTCTATTGGTTCTAAGCTCAAAACCTTTTTATCTTATAGCGGCGGCCCTCTTTTATATAGCGTTTTTCTGCTGATCGTTTTTGTGTCTCTGATGCAAAATTTGTGGCAAATTTCCGAGCATTTGCGGGTAGGTTTTGTTCTTTTTGCCGATTTGCATAATGCCATTTTCTTGCCTCTTATGTTGGCCGCCGCTTTGTATGCTTGGGCCCAGGCTCAGAGTGAGCCCTCTTGGTGGCAGCGCCATCTTTATTTATGCATATTTATTGTCCAAATGATATTTAGCCAAACCTTTGGCTCGCAACTTTGGGGCTGGAGCGGTTGGGGCTGGCGCTGCAATTTCTTTACCTTTGCCGCAGCCGTGAGTGTCGGTTGGGTAGGCGCTGCTCTTCTGGCTAGGGCTATAATTGCTTATTGCACCTATAAAAAACAAGCCGCCGCTTCTGACGTTGCGCTCCAAGCCAACCCCCAAAGCCGCTTGGTCTTTTTTACCCATATGTTTACCGGCCGACAGTTTTATCTTTGGCTTTGTCAGGCGTTTTATGTAGCAGCTTTCGGAATAGCCGGTTTAGCTTTTTATTATGGATCGGCTTTGGGGCAGGGGATAAGTGGCCGCTATTTGATAGGTTGCGTCTGGTTGGCTCTAAGTCTTTTTTTATACCGCCATTTATTGGCTCTGGCGCTAGAGCAAGCGGCCAGCTTGTCTTTCTTGGAGCGCTTTTGCCGCAACCGCTTGGCTCTATTTAATATCCTTGTCGGCAGCCATATCGTTTTGTTGTTGGGCTTATACGGCAGCTTGGCTAAAAATTATCCTTGTTGGCAAATATTGATTTATTGGCTGTGGGGAGCTGCCGTAATTGAAAGTTTGCCTTTTATCAGCAATAAGTGGAGCCAAGCTCTGGAGCAAAACTTGCAAAGCATTTGGCATATTTCTTTTAATGAGGCGGCGGCTTTTTATTGGCACAACTTTTTAAAAGTGCCTTTTTTTATGGTTTGCCTTTGTTTGGCTTTTATCTTAGGCCCTATGCTGGCTTTCCAAAGCACTATCAATAGCGGCGACTCTATTGTTTTTCGCGGTCGCAGCGAAATGAATGTCGATTTACATTTGTCGCGCCAATTTTACAATGTTATGACTATAAAAGATTTTTTGGTTGGCGGCAAAGAGCGAGCGGTGGAAAGTTACACTGTAGATCGGCTTATTCGCGCCTGTTATATCGGCTGGGCCGCTTTGTTGCTGGCTTTGAGTGGTTGTTTTTGGGGCCAAAAACGCTACGATCGCTCTTTCTGGATATTTATCGGCTTAATTTTTATGCTTTTTGCTACCGGCCCTTTTATGTATATTAGCGACGAAATTTATTCTACTATAAAGTCGCCGCTTTATATGCTCTTTTTCCGCTATTTTCCTACTTTCGCTGCTGTTAGCATACCTTTTCGCTTCAGCATTTTGGTTATGCTCAGCATATCTGTATTAAGCGCTTATACGCTGGCCGATTTGGCTCACTTGCTTGATAAAAAGGAACACGCTCTAATGTGCGCTTCTTGTTGTGCGGCCATACTTTTTGAGGTGGCCGTCTTTTCACCTTCGCCTTTTCCTTTGCCGCTTTCGGAAGCGCGTATGCCATCATATTGTCTTGATATTGCTCAAAAAGGAGGCGATTATGGCTTAATCGATTTTCCTATTCAGCGTACACGCGGCGAGCTTTTGCCCGGTGAATATTTTTTCTACCAAATCGGCCATTTGCAAGCGATTCCCAACCGCGTAGAAGGTACAATCCCTCTTTTTGTTTACCAAAATGCTTTAACCAGCTATTTATTCATTTTGGAACATTCTCAAGGTGATATACCTTATCGCAGTCAAAAAGAGCTGGACTTGGGCTTTTCTGATTTACAGCGCTTTCGTTTTCGTTATTTGGTAGTGCACGACAATTATTTGCGCCGCCGTGCCAAAGAAAAAGTACATAATATGTTGCGTTTCTATTGTGGAGCGCCTAAATGCTATCCTAGAGGAGTATATGTCTATACTATTCCCACTATTTCCGAAACTAAAGCTCAGTGAGGTAGGGCAAGTTGAACTACAAAAAACTTTCCTCGATAAACAAAAAGAAAATTCCACTTAGCGATAATTGGGAGATCGTTTGGGTAGCTTTGCTTTCTCTAGCTATTTTGCAACTTTTTTTCGGCTTTTCGCTATCTTCCAATTCTGATTCTTATGGCACAACCGAACAGGGAGTTTCATCTTGGGCCGACGATTCTTTTACCGATAGTAATACAGAAGTGCCAGTAGGGCCGGAAAGCAGACAATTTACACAAGAAAGGGTTGAGGAGTAGCTTTGGAAGTCGATCAGGGTAGGCAACCGCCGCATTTTGCTTGGTCAAAATTAAGCTGGGGAAAAATATTTACCGGTTTGGGTATATGCTGTTGCTTAATACCTTTTTTTAATGCTTCTCAAATGCGGGATAGTTTAAAACAGCTTAGCTGGGGATATTTTTTATTGTCTCTGGCCTTATTTATGCTAGCTTCGGCTCCTACTGCTTTGGTGTGGTATGGCGTAACTATTCGTTTGGGAGCGTCTTTAAATTTTTGGCAAGCTTGGCGCATCGCTTTAATCAGTTTCTTTTGGAATAATTTAATTCCCGGCGGTGTAGCTGGCGACGTTGTGCGCGTCTGGGAAATAGGCAAGTATAATTTAAATTATGCTAAAGGAGCAGCTTCAGTTTTTATTGAGCTTTGGAGTGCTTTAGCTGCACTAATTGTCACTTCTTTGCTGGCTTGGTTTATGGCCGATCCAATTTTTGCTTTAATTGAACAACACGAAAGAACGCTACCTATGCTTCAAGGGCTGGAAGTTTTTAGCGTAAAATGGAGTTTACTGGCAGTTATTGCTCTAATGGTAGCAGTTTTTATTTTTGGTAGCGTCGTGCTCTTTTCTCAGCATCTTTGGCAAAACTTGCGCTTGCGTTTGCTCAGCCGATTTAGTTTAGGCTCTTCTTTAGAGGAATTTACGCAAGCTTGCGCTTTAATAAAAAACAATTTGGGCTTTTTCGCCATTGCTGTACTTATAAATTTACTGGCTCCTCTGTTGGAGGCGGCGGCAGTCTACGTTATTTTCCAAAAAATCTGTCCGCAAAATTTACCTTTTATTTATTTTTTAATTTTTATCCCTATTTTCAGAATTATGCTCCATCTACCGGTGTCCACTAATGGTATAGGTACTCAAGAAGCAGCTTTTGCCTTATATTGGGGAAGTGTAGGTACAGCCTTAGAACCTGTCCTAGCTTCGTCCCTTTTGATTCATGCAGTGAAGTTAGTTATGTGCATCTTAGGGGCACTGTTGTATTATCAAAAGCCGCAAAAATCGGGTTTTTTGGCCTAGATCGAAGCCAAATTGAAAG
>OQVS01002635.1_pt1 | contig 11221 bp, 12 predicted proteins | sample 1691601 | NCBI WGS metagenome assembly OQVS01 (sample SAMN03418268, study PRJEB22391) | human gut metagenome | biome: human-gut; feature: organic feature; material: feces | host: Homo sapiens | place: Tanzania | collected 2013-01 | reverse complement strand
CAGCGACTTGAACCTTGTCCGGAATCCCGGGGACACATTGCCGCCTGAGTACCTTCCGTCGGCTTCTATCACATCGATGGTAAGAGTGGTTCCGAAATCGAACACCACACTCCCCTTTTCCTTGAACAGGTACCTTGCCGCTATCACTGACGCAAGCCTGTCGGGAGACAGGTACGCGGGTACGTCATATTCATTGAATATTCCCGTGTGGTTCCTGTCAATGACGATCAATTCACCGCACTTGGAACGAAGATTCCTCTCTGTGCCGGCGCTTATCTCCACTGTTGACGAGATCACCATCACCGCCGGCTTCTCCTTCTCCACCAGCGAGTACACATAGTCAAACATCCTCTCCCCCTGATAACGGAAAGTCTTTCCGAGGGTGAGACCTTCGGACCAAGCAGCTTTCAGGGCTGTGTTTCCTATTTCTACCAAAAGATTCGGCATTGTCAAAACGGGCAAACCTTCAAAGGTAGCAATTTTATTGCAATTTACTAAGTGTCTGAAGTGCTTTCGGCAAAGAATCTATCCCGCGGCTCACAATCTTCAGTTTCCCTTCCGACTGCTTGAGATTGAAAAGTTGGTCATTGGCATTGATGTTCTGAAGAATCCCGCTGAATACCTTTGACTTGTAGTAAGGAGACATCTGATTGGCTATGAAGAACATTATCATCATACCATTCTTTATGATGATCTTCTCGAAGCCCAGTTTTCCGCCAAGATTCCTGATCTTCACCACATAGAAAAGATTGTCGGACTCAACAGGCATCTCTCCGAACCTGTCCTCCAGCTGACTCTTCACACGTTCGATCTCCTTGTCGCTCGTCATGCTGTCAAGCTGCTTGTAAATTCTTATCTTCTCGGCTGTTATGTCTATGTAGGAATCAGGGATCATCGCCGGCTGGTCGGTCTCGATGGTGCAGTCCTCGACGTAAGACTCTTCGGAACGGGCTGTGGATATTCCTGTCTCCACTCCGAGTTCCTCCATAGCATCGGCAAGGATTTTCTGGTAGGTCTCGTAGCCCATGTCCATGATGAAGCCGCTTTGTTCGGCCCCAAGCAGGTTTCCGGCTCCACGGATGTCAAGATCCTGCATGGCTATGTTGAATCCGCTTCCGAGATCCGAGAACTCCTCGATGGCCTTTAGCCTTCTTCTGGCATCGTCGGTGATGGTGATCAGCGGAGGCACGATCAAGTAGCAGAAAGCCTTCCTGTCCGACCTGCCGACACGTCCCCGGAGCTGGTGCAAGTCACTCAGACCGATGTTCTGAGCCTGGTTTATGATGATCGTGTTGGCGTTAGGGATGTCCAGTCCGTTTTCGATGATCGTGGTGCAAAGAAGCATGTCATAGTCCCCTCGGATGAAATCCAGCATCTTGTTTTCCAACTCTTTGGCTTCCATCTGACCGTGAGCCACGCAGATCTTCATGTCCGGGACGAGCCTGTGGAGAATCTCGTGGATGGAAGGAAGTTCCTCCACCTTGTTATGGATGAAGAAAAGCTGGCCGCCTCTATTCAACTCGTAGTTGATGATGCTTCGTATCTCGTCCTTGTCGAAAAGGATGATCTCGGTCTGGGTAGGGATCCTGTTCGGCGGGGGAGTGTTGATGATGGAAAGATCCCTGGCTCCGAGCAAAGAGAACTGCAAGGTGCGGGGGATAGGAGTGGCCGTAAGTGTCAAAGTGTCCACGGAAGCCTTGACCTGACGCAACTTCTCCTTCGTGGAGACACCGAATTTCTGTTCCTCGTCGATGATAAGAAGACCTAAATCCTTGAAATCAAACCCCTTGCCGAGAAGTTTATGAGTACCTATCACGATGTCCAGCTGTCCGCTCCCCAATCTTTCCTTTATGTCATTGATTTCCTTTGTGGTGCGGAGTCTGCTCACATAATCGACAGTGCAAGGGAAATCTCTGAGCCGGGAGGAGAAAGTGGTGTAGTGCTGCAACGACAGGATCGTGGTAGGCACAAGCACGGCGACCTGTTTGCCGTCAGTGACAGCCTTGAAAGCCGCCCTGATAGCAATCTCGGTCTTGCCGAAGCCGACATCACCGCAGACAAGCCTGTCCATGGGGCTGTTGTCCTCCATATCCTTCTTGACAGCCTTGTTCGCCGATTCCTGATCCGGAGTGTCCTCGTACATGAATGAGGACTCAAGTTCCTCCTGGAGATAACTGTCGGGGGAGTAGGCGAAGCCCCGCGTGGTCTTTCTCTTGGCGTAAAGCTGGATTAGATCCTTGGCGATGTCCTTTATCCTGGACTTGGCGCTCATCTTTAGATTCTGCCAAGTCTTTGATCCCAACTTGTTTACCTTCGGAGGAATGCCATCCTTCGACCGGAACCGTGAAATCTTGTTCAGCGAATGCACGGACACGAACACGACATCACCGTCCTTGTACATCAACTTAACGACCTCATGCATCCGTCCCTTGTCATCCCGCATACGGACCAATCCACCGAACACCCCGACACCGTGGTCTATGTGCACCACGTAATCGCCTATGTTAAAAGCAGTCAAGTCGTTAAGCGTCAACTGCTCACTCTTCTCGACCGTCCTTCGCACGCTCACCCTGTGGAATCGGTCGAAAATCTCATGGTCGGAGTAGCAGCAGATCCTATCATCCCGGTCGATGAACCCCGCATGAATATTCTTGCCCGCCACAAACTGCGGCACAAGTCCGCTGTTCTCGATCAGAATGGATTTAAGACGCTCCACCTGCGAGTTTTTCTCACTGAATATGAAGACTTTGTAGCCATGCTCCATGTTCTGCCTGATGTCAGCGGTCAGCAGCTCGAAATTCTTGTTGAACACAGGCTGCGGAGCGATGTTGAAAGCGACAGCGTCATCAGCGTCAACCCCGAGCGGAACCTCAAGAAAAACCCTTTTGAAATCCTTTAGACCGGAAAAGAAGTCCCTTTCCTTATACATGTCAGAGGAGTCCAGCCAGACAACGGTTCCTTTAGGAAGCAGGCTCGACACGCTCACGCTTCCCGCGTCCGAAGCCTCGGCGGTAAGGTCAGGAAAAATCTCTACCTCCTTCCTCTCCTCGACCGAAAGCTGCGTGTTGCAGTCAAACACGTGGATCCTTTCAACCTCATCCCCGAAGAATGACACCCTGAAAGGCTGGTTGAATGAATATGAGAATATGTCAACGATGGCTCCTCTTATTGAATATTGTCCCGGAGCGGACACGAAATCAACCCTCTCGAACCCTTGGGTGGAAAGAATCCTTTGAATGTCATCGTGCGAGATATCCTGTCCCTCGGAAATCCTAAGGATGGAGGCGCTGATCGTGTCTGGAGCCGGAACAGGTTCCTCAAGAGCCTCGGGATAAGTCACTATGTACAAAACGGACGAATTGTCGGCACAGATCCCAAAGTACTCAACTTAAAAGAAATACTCGAATATTACGTCGCTCACCAGAAAGACGTAATCACGCGCAGAACGAGATTCGATCTCAATAAAACGAAAGAACGCGAACATATCGTAAAAGGACTCGTTATCGCGCTTGCCAATATCGACGAAGTAATAGCGATAATCAAACGCAGTAAGGATAAAGACGACGCGTCTAAACAAAAAATTCACCAAACGGGGATAAAAATCTTTCAGGAAAAGGACGAGGATAAAGTGTTGAATTTCACGGTCGACAATCCGGAATTCGACAGATTGAGTCAAACGCGGCAGCAGGACGTGCTGAAACGCATCACAATCAAACGACAGGGGGCGGAATGACAAAAACATTAAAAACGGCGGCTTTGGTTTTCGGGGCGGTCTTGGCGTGGAACGGGCGGGCTTTCGCGGTTTGTTCGGGCGGCATGGACGGTGCGGATTCGACTTTTTCGGGCTGTTCGGAATTGGGCGGTTTGGGCAATCTGGTTTATGAACGCGACGCGGCGGGAAACGTCACGCGCAAACGCAGCGAAGCCGAAATCAAAAACTATCTGGTCGAAACGATTGAAAAACGCATGGAACGCCGCGGCGTCAAAATGAAAAACGCGGACGGGAAACCTGAAATCAAAATCAATCAGAGTCAGGCTGTTTTCTCCGTTTTCAACCAGAACGGCGACAAGATTTACACCTACACCGTCGATTTGGAAGAAGGCGTCCCGTACAATGAAAAAGACATCATTTCCTCGCGCGTGTCGTATGACGCCAAAAAAGCGAATGAAACGGCGCAAAATCTGGAACGGATAAAGGCGGTCGAACGGTTGGGCGACAGAATTAAAGCCGAAGAAAACGCGCAAAAGGCGGCTAAAAAATCAAAAACGGCGAAAAAGAAATGAAAAGAATCCTTTTGACCGCTTTGGCTCTGGCGGCGTCGGCGTGCGCGTCGGGGGGCGTGCCGCGGGAACGGACGCCTTTGATGTTGGAAACGGCGATTAACAGCGATTTGCTGATTCTGCAAACCGAGGATATCCGTATCGCCGACGTTCGCGCCAAACGCATCGCGTATGAATACAACGACGCGAACGTCTTGTTGCCCCGGCTGGAAGACCACGCCCGCCGCTTTTGCGAAGGGCAGGGGCGCGATACGATTCTGGTCGACATGCGGTTGACGAAGCGGGACGGTTTCCGCCGCGCGACGTTTGAATGCCGCGACCGTCCCGTCCTAATTCCCTGAAACGGCTTTTAAAATGAAAACACGGATCGACGACGACAGGGCGTCTTTTCTGTTCGTGTCGATTTGCGTAATCAATTCCGCGGGGGACAGTCCCCGTTTCGCCGCGATATCCTTTAACGCCGCGTAAAATTCGGGTTCCAGCGAAACGCTGGTGCGATGTCCCGAAATCATGACGGAATACTTGCGCACACTCATTTTCGCGCAATCCGTTTGAAAAAGTCGTTGCCCTTGTTGTCCGTCAGGATAAAGGCGGGCAGGCGTGCGACCGTGATTCGCCAGACGGCTTCCATGCCCAATTCCGGAAAAGCCAGACAGCGGCAATCCGTGATGTGTTCCGCTGCCGTTTGCGCCGCCGCGCCCCCCAAAGTCCCCAGATAAAATCCGCCGTTGTCGCGGCAGGCTCGGGTCGCCGCGTCGGAACGGTTGCCTTTCGCCAGCATAATCAGCGACGCGCCGTGTTTTTGGAACAAATCGACATAGGAATCCATGCGCCCCGCCGTTGTCGGACCGAACGACCCCGACGGCATGCCCGCGGGTGTTTTGGCGGGACCCGCGTAGTAAATCGGAAAACGTTTCAGATAGTCGGGCAGGTCTTCGCCCCGTTCCAGCATTTCTTTGAATCGCGCGTGAGCGATGTCGCGCGCCACGATCAGCGTACCGTTCAGCGACACTCTGTCCCCGACGCTCAGCTTGTCCAAATCGGCAAGGGTTTCCTTGATCGGGCGGTTCAGATCCAAAACGACGTCCGTTGCTTTTAAATGGGATTCTTTGACGTCGGGCAGATATTGCGCCGGATTTGTTTCCAGCCGTTCCAAAAACGCGCCGTCGGCGGTTATTTTAGCCAAAATGTTTCTGTCCGCGACGCACGAAACCCCGATCCCGACGGGCAGGGACGCGCCGTGCCGCGACAGACGGATCACCCGAACGTCCAAACAGAAATGACTGCCGCCGAATTGCGCGCCCAAACCGTTCGCGTTGATCAGGGGCAACAGCTCGTTTTCCAAATTCGTATCTCTGAAACCCGATTCGGTCGCGGGCATGGCGTCCAACGCTTTGGCGGACGCCAGTTTGACGGCTTTCAGATTCGCTTCGGCGCTGGTGCCGCCGACAACGATCGCCAGATGATAGGGCGGACACGCCGCCGTGCCGATTTCCCGAATTTTTTCCAATAAGAAAGCCGTCAGCGCGGGTTTGTCCAACAAGGCGCGCGTTTGCTGAAACAAATAGGTTTTGTTTGCCGATCCGCCGCCTTTGGCAATCATTAAAAACCGGTATTCGTCCCCTTTCGCCGCCGTCAGGTCGATTTGCGCGGGCAGGTTGTCGCCCGTGTTTTTTTCCGTGAAAAACGATGTCGGCGCGTTTTGGGAATAGCGCAGGTTCAGAGTCGTGTACGCCTTTTTAATCCCCCGTTCGATTGCCGCGTCTTCGCCGCCGTCCGTTAAAACCGAATGCCCCTTTTCCCCCAGAACGATCGCCGTTCCCGTATCTTGGCACAGCGGCAGAACCATGCCCGCCGCGATATTCGCGTTTTTCAAAAACTGAATCGCGGCGAATTTTTCGTTTTCGGAAGACCGCGGATCGTCGAACACGGCGCGCAGAGCCCGCAAATGGTCGGCGCGCAACAGATGCGACGCGTCGCGAAACGCCGCGAAAGCCAAGTCTTCGAAAACGCGGTCGGGAATGTGCAGCAGTCCGTTTTCAAAACAAACGGGCGCGGTGTCGATTTTGCGGTATTCCGTCGGATCGGGAAACAGCATGGTTATTTCTTTTTGCGAAACGCGCTCAGGCTGACAATATTTTCGCCGTCGGCGGTCGTTTCGGGAACATCGGCGGGGGCTTTCGCGACCGGTTCGGGGGCGGCGGGCGCGACGGCTTCAAACGACACGGCGAATTTGGCGTAGGGATCGGCGAAACGCGTCACGGCGTCAAACGGCACGGTGATGCGTTCGGGAATGTTGCCAAAGCTGAGCGTGACGGAAAAAGCCTTGTCCGACACGTCCAAATCGCTGTATTCGTGCTGTAAAACAACGGTCATTTCGTCGGGATAGGAGGCTTTCAGCCGTTTTGACAAAACGACGTCGGGACGGTTCGTCTGAAAGGTGATGTAAAAATGGTTGCCGTCCAGCCCGTTTTCCCGCGCCAGTTCCAACGCGTCGCGCACAACGTGCATCAACGCCCGTTCGACAAGGTGTTCATAGGAAATTTCGGTCATCGGCAATCCTTTGCTGGCAATTCTGAAAAAGAAAAACGGGACACTTCTGTTGCTAGGCAAGTCCCCGCCCCACCCGCGGCGCTCAAGCCGAAGGAATTAAGTTCGGTATCCCGACCGCGTTACGCAGCCAAGACAGCCTGAGTGCGATTATCGTTCGCATTTATAAATTCAGCCCGATAACGGTGGTACAATGCCGGATGCAAACCTTACCTTTACTACGCGCGTCGATCCTGTTTCGTCCCCGTATGGTGGAGACGCCGGGTACCGCCCCCGGGTCCGCTACGCCTATTCCACAAGGCGTTTAGCATCATAGTCGGGAAATCCCGACGTCATGAATATAATGGAAAAAATCCCCAAGCGCAAGGGGTGGAAAACATTTCGCGCGGGAAATGAATCCAAAGCATTAAAAAGTTGCGTCCGGGCGGTTCGTGTTTTAAACTGGCGAAAATTTTTTTTAACGGAGCTTGCGACCTATGGAATTAACCGCAGATCAGAAACGGGAAATTGATGAATTGACGGCGGCGTCTTATCAGACAAAACGCCCGACCGTTCCCGCGCTGGAAGAAATCCTTTACAAACCTTTTCCCGTTTTAAACCACGGCTTTGTCCGCGTCGTCGACTATATGGGCGATGATTCGGCGATCGTTCAGGCGGCGCGCGTGTCTTACGGTCGCGGAACCAAGCAGACTTCGCAGGACAAGGGGCTGATCAACTACCTGATGCGCCATCGTCACACGTCGCCGTTCGAAATGTGCGAAATCAAGCTGCATGTCAAGCTGCCGATCTTTGTCGCCCGTCACTGGGTGCGCCACCGTACCGCCAGCATCAACGAATATTCGGCGCGCTATTCGATCCTTGACCGCGAATTTTATTTCCCGAAATTCGAGGATATGGCGGCGCAGTCGACCGAAAATCATCAGGGGCGCGGCGAAGTCCTGTCCATGGACGAAGCGCAAAAGGTGTTTGATATTCTGAAAGCCGACGCGGCAAAGTGCTACGACGATTACGAATACATGCTGAACGAAAACCCCGACGGCACGCGCGCGGACGAAAACCGCAAAGGATTGGCGCGCGAGCTGGCGCGCATGAATTTGCCCGTCAGCGTTTATACCCAGTGGTATTGGAAAACGGATTTGCACAACTTGTTCCACTTTTTATCGTTGCGCGCCGAATCGCACGCGCAAAAGGAAATCCGCGACTACGCCAACGTGATTTTGGACGTCTGCCGCAAATGGGTGCCTTTGGCGACCCAAGCGTTCGAAGAACACCGTCTGGGCGGAACCCACTTGTCTGCAAAAGGGCTGGACGCCGTGCGCCGCATGATCGGCGGCGAACGGGTCACGCACGAAAACAGCGGGTTGATGAAAGGCGAATGGAACGAATTGAAAGCGGTTTTGGGAATTAAGGAAGATTGATATGGCTGACAACAAAAGCCCGTGGGGCAACAACGACGACGATCAAAACCCGTGGGGTTCCGAACGCGGCGAAACCGCCGAAATCGAAGAACTGTTCAAAAAAAATACAAAACGCGTCCGCGGCGCGCTGAACGGGAACGGCGGCGGCGGATTCGGTTCCGTCGGCGTTTGGGGCGTTGTCGGCGTGTTCGCTTTGCTGTGGGTGCTGACGGGGTTCTATCAGGTTCAGCCGCAGGAACAGGGCGTCGTTTTGCGTTTCGGAAAATACGCCTACACGACCGCGCCGGGACTGCACTATCATCTGCCTTATCCCGTCGAAACGGTTCTGACGCCGAACGTGTCGCGCGAAAACCGCATTGAAATCGGTTTTTCCTCCGATCCGCGGCGCAGGGGGCTTTCCCGTGATTTGCGCGCGGAAAACATTGCGCTGACCGGCGATGAAAACATTGTCGAGGTCAATTTTACCGTGACGTGGAAGGTTAAAAACGCGGGCGATTATCTGTTCAACGTCCGCGATCCCGAATCGACCGTACGCACGGCGGCGGAAAGCGCGATGCGCGATTCGATCGGCGTGACGCCGATTATGGAAATCATCGCCGACGACCGCAAGGGCGTTCAGGAACGGGCGGAAAAAACACTGCAAAGCCTGTTGGACAAATATAAAACGGGCATCGCCGTCACTTCCGTTCAGCTGACAAAGGCGGACGCGCCCGCGCAGGTGATTGACGCGTTCAACGACGTTCAGCGCGCCAAAGCCGACAAGGAACGCCTGAGCAACGAAGCCGAAGCCTACCGCAACGACATTCTGCCCCGCGCCCGCGGCGAAGCGTCGCGCATTAACGCCGAAGCCGAAGCGTACAAAGCCCGCGTCATTGACGCCGCAAAAGGCGACACCGCCCGCTTTACCGCCGTGTTGGAGGAATACCTGGCGGCGAAGGAAGTTGTCGCCCGCCGTCTGTATCTGGAAGCGATGGAAGACGTGTACGGCAATGTCGACAAGGTGATCATTGATAAAAAAACGGGCGGGGTCGTGCCGTATCTGCCTTTGAACGATCTGAATAAAAAACGGGAGAAATAATCCATGAAACCGCAAATCAAATTGATTTTGGGTGTCGTCGCCGCCACCGCTTTTGTCGTTTTGCTGGATTCCCTGTTTATCGTGCCGCAGACGGGGCAGTCGATCGTCATTCAGTTCGGCGATCCGAAGCGCGTCATTCAGGATCCGGGACTGCATGTCAAAGTCCCCTTTGTCCAGCGCGTCGTCACCTATGACAACCGCCTGCTGGGACTGGATCCGCCTGCCAAGGAAGTGTTGCTGTCCGATAAAAAACGCATCGTCGTCGACGCTTTTCTGCGTTTCAAAATCATCAATCCGCTGCTGTTCTACCAAGCTTTGCAAACCGAAGAAATGGCGCATTCGCGGCTGAACGACGCGACGGTGTCGTCTTTGCGCGACGTTTTGGGAAAATTCGACATGAAAACGATTCTGTCGCCGAAACGCACGGAAATCATGGCGCAGATCCGCGACGAAGTCGATTCCAAAGCCAAAGCGTTCGGGGTCGAGGTCGTCGACGTGCGAATCCGACGCGCCGATTTGCCCGAAGAAACGTCGCAGGCGGTCTACGCCCGCATGCGTTCCGAACGCGAACGCGAAGCCAAGGAATTTCGCGCGCAGGGGCAGCAGATGAATCAGAAAATCAAAGCGGAAGCCGATCGCGATAAAATCAAGATTATCGCCGAAGCTCAAAAAAACGCGCAAATCCTGCGCGGTCAGGGCGACAAGGAAGCGGCGCGCATCTGGGCGAAAGCGTCCAAGCGCGACAAGGATTTCTACGCGTTCTACCGTTCGCTGGAAGCCTATAAAAATTCGATGAAAACGGACGGAACGTCTTTGGTGATTTCGCCGGATTCCGAATTTTTCAAATATTTCGGGACGTTGCCCGCCCGACAATAAAAGGATACGCCGCCATGCGGGATTTCGCCGTCGCGTTTTTTCTGACCTTTGTGATTGAAGGACTTTACTACGCCGTCTTTCCGGAAAAGGCGCAGAACGCCATGCGCGAATTGCTGGACATGCCGCCCGAAATGTTGCGCAAGGCGGGATTGTTGTTGGCGGTGATCGGTGTTTTGTTCGTGTCGGTCATCAGGGGGTACAAAGGTGTTTAAGCTGTTCTTCGCCGCCGTTTGGCTGCTGGCGTTTCAAGCAAACGCGCAAACGGTCGTTTCGTTCGCTGACGCGGTAAAAAAAGTTCTGCCGTCGGTCGTCAGTGTTTCCGCCGCCAAAGTCAGCGCGGAACCGCCCGAAATGATGCTGGCTTTGCGCGGATCGCCGTTCGAACAGTTTTTCAAGGATACTTACCGCGACGGCGGTTTCGACGCGCCGAAATCCATTCTGTTGGGGTCGGGATTCGTCTATGACGCGCGCGGTCACATCGTCACCAGCGCGCACGTCGTTGAAAACATGACCGAAGTTTCCGTCACGCTGAACGACGGAACGGTCGTCGCCGGACGTGTTCGGGGCAGGGATCCCAAAACCGATCTGGCTGTGATCCGCGTTGATGTCAAATCTTTGCCGCCCGTGACCGTCGGCGATTCGGACAAGGCGGAAATCGGCGATCCCGTTTTGGCGGTCGGCAATCCGTTCGGGCTGGGCAACACGGTGACGGCGGGCATCGTTTCCGCGCGATCCAGAGATATTCAGGTCGGACCTTACGACGATTTCATTCAGACCGACGCGGCGATCAACCGCGGTAATTCCGGCGGTCCCCTGTTTAACGCGGAGGGCGAGCTGATCGGCGTCAAGGGCAAGACCGACGAGCAGACTTTTGAAAACTGGATCAAGGCCTGCCAGCAGCTGAAGAAGGACCTCGACATCCCCGAGACCATTCTGGACTGGCTGCTGGAGGGCTGAGTGCTTTTGGGGTGCGGTGCAGCCGCGCCCCAATTTTGCCCCGGGAGGATTTCCGAACATT
>OQVS01002634.1_pt1 | contig 11224 bp, 8 predicted proteins | sample 1691601 | NCBI WGS metagenome assembly OQVS01 (sample SAMN03418268, study PRJEB22391) | human gut metagenome | biome: human-gut; feature: organic feature; material: feces | host: Homo sapiens | place: Tanzania | collected 2013-01 | reverse complement strand
TATGAGATAAAAACTTATCTCATTCTCAATCACTTATAAAAAAAACGTACTTTCAACATCTAAAAATCGCAAAAATATTCTTTTAAGTTATAAATTGCATTGTTTAATGTCATTTTGATAGTAGATTGCTACTTCACAGTAGCCGAAAACATCCATTTTACAAGTCTTGTCTCCCTGCCGCTGAACTTTCCCACCGGGAGTTTCAGCACCAGTTTGTTCCATCCCTGGCGCAAGTGTATCTCTATTGGCTCACGCGACACGGCATTCTCGTTGCGCAAAGGCAACTCATTGCTTCGCTCCGTGTTCGTGTTCTGCCATACGGGCGGCTGTATCTCCTCGCCGTTTATCCAGGCACGGCTGCCCTTATAGTCCCATGTGCCCTGGAGCGGCGGCAGGTCGCTCTCCGAACGGCTGTAGTTTTGGAACTCAAGGCTGAGTTTTGCCGTGCGAGCCTTCTTTGAGTAAATCCAGCGTGTGGCGTAAGCCGTATGGTTCTCCTCGGGATTGGCGTAGACTCCAGGCACAAGCGTTCCCCACACATGGCGAAGGTAGAAACCATTGCCCGTGAAGGTGCGCGACTTGTAGGTCTTGCGCTTGTAGGAGAATATTGTGGGATCGTCCACAGGCGACAAGTCGCCATGCAGATACAGCTCTGGAGGGAAGCTGCGCGCCAAGTCACCATCATTAGGGAAGGCGTCGGTAATGCTCCACACTACGTCCGACTGGCGCTCGTAAGAGAAAGGTTCCGAGCTAAGCGTATGAGTCTTGTGCCACAGCATACGGTTCTCAAACTCGGCAAACTCCTTCTTCTGTTCCGGCTCGTCGTCCCATAGCACGGTGCCCTTGCCGTCGAAATAGCAGTTGCCTCCACCTCGCCAGGCACGCTCGGCAAGAGTGAGCATGTAGGGATAGAAGAAGTTCTCGTCGAGAAGCTGGCGTGTGTTGTCGATGTTGCGGTCGTTCCAGAACGCCACTATGCAGCCTGCAAGATCATCGCTACCCATTGGCTGGTTGTAGATGCGACTGTTGAAGAGGGCCACGAGGTCAGCATAATTGTCGAAGTGGTTGGCATAGTGGTAGCGGCAGTCGATGGCAGGGATGCCTGGCTGCGCCTTGCCACGGTAGCTCCACAACTGTGTCATGTCTATCTCGCCCTTCTTGTATTTCCATCCCGGGTTCCACGAAATCACCTTCTTGCCCTTTGAACGTACGTAAGCCACCATCTCGGGCACGAATGTGGGGTCGGTAAACTGCACCTCGTCTGTGCCTATATGCAGCCAAGGCACGTCGATGGCATCGCACACCTCGCTTATTATGTCCTTCATGATGCGCTTGCCCTCCTCGGTCTGCATTCCGAAACCGAATGTGCGCTCAAAGGCAGCACTATGTCCCGGCATGTCTATCTCGGGAATGAGCGTCATGTTGTGGGCACGGCAGAAGTCGGCCAGTTCTGCTGCTTGCTTCAGAGTGTAGAACTTGCCCTTGTCGCGCTCCATGTTCTTTGCTGCGTTGAGCTGTGGATAAAGCTTGCTCTCCATGCGCCAAGCCTGGTTCTCGGTCAGGTGCCAATGGAAAGTGTTTATCTTGAAGCGGCTGAGTATTTCTATCTCCTTCTTCAGCTCGTCAAACGGGATGAAACTGCGACCCGTGTCGTGCATGTAGCCACGTATGCGGAAAGCGGGCCAGTCGGTTATCTCACATTGTGGCAGAGTCTTCTTGCCTTTATTGTCGATAGTGAGCTGAGCCAATGTCTGGCGCGCCCAATACAGTCCGCGCTCGGTTGTTGCCTCAACGAGTGTCTCGTTCTGCCCCACTACAATATGATAGGCTTCATCCTGAAATACGGCTCCATTGATGCTGCCCACTATCTTTTCCTTTACCGGATTGGCTGCCTTGGTATACTTGCCCGTGTAGACCACCTTCTGGGGCATGGGCAGCAACGCCGGCTCCTGCACAGCCGCCTTGGCAAAGCAGCATAGCAACATGAGCAGAAGGGTTGTCAGTAGATTTCGCATGTCCGAATTTTGTTGTTTTTATTTTTCCCCTTTTGACAGTATCTCTCTTATCTTGCGCTTGTAGGCCTCCGCATAGGCACGGCAACCCGTGTCGTTGGGATGAGTGCCCTCAATCATGTCGTCCTCGTTCATGTTGATTTCGTTGCTGTGCATATAATATAGGTTGTTTATGCCAGCAGCCTTGAGTTGCAGATAAGCCTGGCGGAATGCCTTGTTGGCACGCGTGTAACGCTCTGCCACGTTGGCGCGGAAGATGCTGTCGGGTATTGGGTGGCACTCGTTGAGCAATATCGGAGCCTTGCTAAGGCTGCGCAATTTCTTCACTCCTGCCACGGCGCGACTGATGATTTCCCCCTCCGTGAGGTTCACGCTATTGGGTATTGGGTCGAGCACAAACAGGCGGGCGTCTATCTCTCCCAACATGTCGAATATGCCTGGCTCCATATACGCGCTCCCCGAGAAACCAAGGTTTATCAGGGGATATTCCATCTCGCGCGACACGATGTTGGGTATCGACATACCTGGGCGTGAGGGCGAGGCACCATGAATAATCGACGAACCGTACACCACGATAGGACGTTCCTTCGACTGATGGATAAACTGGAAGTCGCTCTTGCTGTCCACTCCCACGGCAAGCCATTTCACTCCGTTGTAGTTGGGCAGATATAGCGTGTATTCTGTGCCTCGTGTTGTAGGTACGGTCAGGTCGGGGAATGATATTGTCATTGTGTCGCCCACATGACGCCAATTCATGTGGTTGGCTATCCAGTGGAGTTTGCCGTCCTTGGCCTTGCCATAGAGGTCGACACCCGAATGCACGATGCCCGAAAGGTTGAGTGTTCCGAAGTTCTGCGATGCGCATACATACTTCACGCTGATATTGCGCGATGTTGTGGCGAAGCGCACGGTAAGACCGGCGGTCAATGTGGAGTTGCCCCACACCTTCTCGGATACTGTTGCCTTGAAGCGGTCGGGCAGACGGTTGAACGATTTGCCCATTTCCTTGTTCCATGCTCTTCCGCAGATATATGGCTCGTCTGAATCCATCGGATTCATCCATTTTGTCTGTGCGTTTGTTACTGTTGGGAAGCCTAAGATTACGATTGCCAATAGGCGTAATAATGAAGTTATTTTCATTTGTTTGTTGTTTTGATTAGTTTTCGCCTGCAAAATTAATACTTTATAACGAGATAATAAAATATTATCCGTTATAAAGTATTTATTTTTAAATTATTTCGTCAAGCCAAGACAATACCAATTCATCCTTGAAGTAATGATTTGGCCCATCCACGTTCACGGCATCGAAATATTCTGTTCTGTCGAGACCTTCGGGCAGGGATTTCACATCCTTACGGTTTTCGGGATTTGCGTATTTTGGATAGTGATGAATCTCCACTCCATCCGGATTGCCGCTTATCTCGTAGGCACGTCTTACGAGGTTTAGGTCGCGGTCGAGTCCTCCTTCTGTGAATATTATCGGTCGTGGGGCAAGCGACGCAACGATATCGGGGAAGTTGAAGTAGTTCCAGAAACGGGGTATCAAATGGCGTATGGAGTTGGGGAATGGGCGGCGTCCTCTCTTGTCGGGAGCCGTCATCACCACAGCCCTCTCCTGTGTCTGGCAAAGGAAGTCGTTATACACAAAGGCGTATATCGACTTATCCATCACTCCAAGAACCATCAGCGGCTCTGTGCCAAGCGAGAATCCGCTCACCACGATGCGGTCACGACGTATCGACGGTTGCTCCTTCATCCATTCCAACACTTGCTTGTTGAGATAGGAGGTGTAGCCAAGCCAGCTCCAGCCTAATTCCAACAGAATGCGCGAGGGAATGTCGTAGTCATAACCCACCCCAGCCAAACGCTCAAGGTCGGAGGCTTCGCCCGAACAGGCGTTGTCCACAGCCACGGCTATATAGCCATGACGCACAATATTCAAAGCCATTGCTGCGTGTGGATTCTTCACTTCTATCTCTCCTGTGAGATGCTCCTTTGCCATTCCCGATCCAGGAATGCAGAGCACATCAGGAATGGCTCCCTTCTTGCCGTCGGGCACCATCACCTTAAACCCTGTCACGCAGCCTTCCAAAGGATAAGCCTCCCATGTCTCCAGACGGTAGCCGTCCTTCTGCTCCACCGACACACGCTTGGGCTTAGGCATGTTTTGAGCCTTGGGGTGGCACATTATCGTTTCCATCGCTGTGCGCACACGCTCGCGCCACGAAGCAAACTGCTCGCGGCTGAAGTCTGGATTGAAAGCACATTCAGGAGTCGTATTCTTTAGCATGTTGTGAACCACTCCGTATGTGCTAACAAACCGTCCATCTGGACGGTCTGTTGTCACTACCCTATGCTGTTGAGGGTCGAATGTGGTTTGCGAAAATACAAGGTTAGCATTTACTAATATGGTAAAAGCTATAAGAATCTGTTTCATCTGTATAAGCAATTACCTTATTTGCTCGTATCGTCAATTGCAATACTTTTTACAGTAATATCATTAATTGACACATTAGGTTTGTTTATTACTACAAAAGCTCCTACTGCAGATATACAAGAAGACAACTTATTTGAATAATAAAGCTCTACAACATATTTCTTACCATATTTCTCAACTTTGCAGTCTTTCAATTCAACGAGATAAGAATGAAAATGTTGCGCGAACACCAATGTCTGTTTACTCCAATCCACACTTGGAACAGCATCCAAAGGATTTTTCGTATTATCAGATGATGGATACTGATAATCATCACAGAATACCTTCCATTCAGCCTCTGAATGGTAGCAAGCTACTGTATCGGTATTCCATTTTGACTCTGGATTTTTCAAATCCATACCATTTTCACCAACTTTCACTATACTACTGATTTCCTCTCCAACAGTCAAGTTGTACTGGTCGTCGGAATCAGAAGAACATGATGACATTAAGCCAACACACGCTAAAAGGGTTGCAAAAAAATACTTTTTCATAATTTCGGGTTTTGTTTAAGGATTTCTTTTTACAAAGAAAAATGTTATTTCATTATTATCCAAGTTTTTAACAAAAAAAATGCGCCACGATGGGCTTGGCATTTGACTTAAAGCCAAATTCATTGCCAAATCCATCATGACGCACTATAATGCTTTTAATAACCAGGGTTCTGCTGGTCAGCCAATTCAGCGTCTGAACCCAACAAGCCCTTGTCGAGAGGCCACAGGAGCAAGTGCTCTTGTGTAGCACCATTCAATACTGGAGTGTTTGTCTCAACAATGTTGCCGTTGATGTCAACCATCCATGGGTTGTTGGCTGTGTCGAGACCATAGCCAAGACATCCCTCTGGCTGGAAGGCGAAGTGGTCGGTCTGCTTGCCACCCTTAACGGTAGTCAAACGACGAAGATTCCACCAACGCTGACCCTCAGCTACGAACTCCTTGTCCCACTCACGCATAAGAGCGGTCTCGTTGGCCTTGAAGTCGCCTGCCTTGTAACCATAAACGTTCTCATCCCAGTTGCTGCCATAAGCACGCTCGCGCACCTTGTTGATGTACTTCACCATGGCTGCGTTGTCGCCAGCATAGTTGGCACATTCTGCAGCATAGAGATAAGCCATTGCCAAACGATATATAGGCATGTCAACAACCATCTGATAGTATGTGCTGCCGTTAGGTATTTTCGGACGGAACTTGCAAAGGAATGTACCAGCCAACTTATGCTTGCCATCCTTCGGGTCGAAGTTCTCAAGATACTTGACATTATTGTCGCGCTCTTCCTGTGTGAGGTTCCACTGTGGGTAGAACATATTGATACGTGAGTCGTTCTCGTCAAACTGATAGTAGAGAGAGTTCTTGTAAGTGTAGCGGCAAGGACCGAACCTACACTTGTCCCAAATCTCGATATTAGCCGACTTGTCTGTATCCTTGTCATACCACTGACCGAAGCGGTTGGCTACACCCTTAACATGTCCCCAACCTTCCTGGTCCATATTGCTCCAATAGTTGAGGTATGAGGTACCAGTTGTGCTTGCCCAAAGCAGGTGATAAGGAGGTGTGGTGTAGTAAATACCATCGTTCTCGCTGCTATAGCATACGCTGAATATCGACTCCTTGTTGTGAGGTGTTGTCCACACGCTATAGTAGTCGTTCTGCAACTCGAAACCATAGTTGTTTATCACGTTGTTGAAATAGGTGGCAGCAGTAGCCACATCAGCAGCATTTGTCTTGTGGTCGCCTGTTTCAACCTTACCTGACCAAAGATAAACCTCACCAGCAAGCATCTCTGTGGCAGCCTTTGTCCAGTAGTAGTCCTTGCTTGCGCTCTTGTATACATAGTCGGTCTGATTGAAGTATTCCAACGACTTCTGGATATCTTCCTTAATCTGCTTCAAAGTCTCTTCGGCAGTACTTCTACCTTTGTAGAGCAGAGTTGCCTCATAGTTGCCAAGTATTACATCAGGCTCGACACGCAATACTACGCCACCATACATACGATACATCTGGAAATAGTAGAATGCGCGATAGCCATAAGCCATACCGAGCAATCCGTTCTTCACCTTGTCGGTGAGCACGTCTGTATTGTTGCAACGATAGATAAGCTCGTTGATGTTGGCAATGAAACCGTAGTAGCCACCAAAAGTGCTGAACTGAGGATGGTCGGCATCATAAAGATTCTGTATAGGTTCACTGTTTATAATACCTGAGCCGTCGATTGTTGCCATCTCGAACACACCTGAACGCAACTCACCGGCGTTGAACAACACGTTTTGTGCACCAGCAGCACGGAAATGGTTGGAAATGGCTGTGATGAATCCTTCATACTCAGTCTGGCTTCCCCAGAACGAGTTGGCGCTGAAGTTATCGATAGGCTTATAGTCGAGGTCGCAAGAGGTAGTAAGCACACTTGTACCTGCCACAAGACCAATTGCCAATGTCTTTATATATTTGTTCATATCTTAATCTTAATTTAAATATAGTGTGTAACCATTTTTAGAATGTGACATTAAGTCCGAAGAGCAATGTACGTGGCACGTTGTAGGTACCACCATTACCTGCGGTATTACCACTTGTGTACGAAGTACGGTCTGGCAATGGGATTGTGCACGACTTGATATAACCCAAGTTCTGTCCTGTAACAGATACGGTCAAGCCCTGACAAGCCAACTTCTGGCAGATGCTCTTTGGCAAAGCGTAAGAGAGCTGCAACTCGCGGCAAGCCAAATAGCTACCGTTCTGTGTGAAGAACGAGTTGGTACGGATGTAGTTGTCGGTACCGAACTGCGAAGCCCATACCACACGTGGATATTTAGCACCAGGATTGTCAGGTGTCCATGTGTCGCGTACAGCATCGTTGAATGCCATTGCACCCTGACCCTCACCAAGCCAGAAGGCTACGTTAGAGTCGTATACCTGGAAGTCGAAGCCCATGTCGAAGCGTGCGTAGAGCGACAGACCCTTCCATGTCAATGTGGTGTTGAAACCACCAGTCCACTTCGGAGTGAGATTACCGAGCACCTTGCGGTCCTTTGACTCTACCCAGTTGTCACCGTTGCGGTCCTCATAGATAAAGTCACCAGGCATAAGCTGCACAATGTTCTTATAGCCTGCAGCCAAAAGACGCTGACGACCAGCCTCGTTGGCATATACTCCAGCACCATTGGTTGTACCTGTATCAACATAATCACCAAGTGCCTCGATGTCAGCCTGAGTGCGAGCCATTCTTACAACACCGTAGCCGATGAAACTGCCTGGAGTCTGACCTTCCTGATAGCCGCCTACATAGTGGGTCTCATCACCATTGCCTGTGTACACCTCTGAACCTCCCTGACGGTTGTTTGGCAATCCGTTCTCTGGCAACTTCACGATAGTATTCTTGTTGTATGTTAGGTTGGCATTCAAAGTCCACTGGAAATCACGTGTACGCAACAATGTACCCTGGAGGTCGATTTCCAAACCAGCGTTGCGATACTTACCATTGTTGTAGGTAACTGTAGAGAAACCTGTTGTTCTTGGCAATGACAGAGCTGAATACTTGTCCATTGTCAGACGGTTATAGTAAGTCAAGCCGAGGTTGAAACGGTTGTTCAGGAAACCGAGGTCAAGACCTACTTCAGCTGTACGTGTCTTCTCCCACTTCAAGTTAGGGTTAGGCAATGTGCTGATTCTGTAGCCATACGCGCCATCATACTTGTAAGCACTATATGCACCCTGAAGAGTGTAGTAGCCAAGGTATGAGCTGTTGATAGTGGCGTTCATACCGTAAGAGGCACGCAACTTACCATAGTTGATGATGTTCTCCATGCCAAGCTTGTTCCAGAAGTTCTCCTTGCTGAATACCCAACCGCCTGACACACCAGGGAATGTACCCCATTTGTTGTTAACCAGTCGTGAGTAACCGTCGGCACGGAATGTAGCTGCAAAGAGATACTTGTCCATATAGTCGTACTCTGCACGTCCGAAATATGACATGAGTGCCTCCTCGTTATGGAACGAATTCATAGTGCGCGACTGAACGTCAGCATCGTTCTGGGTAAGATCGAGACCGGGGAAGTAGCCAGTAGGAGCTCCATATCCACCAGCGCTGAATCCACGATAGCGACGCTTGTAGAACTCAGTACCTGCCATAACGTTAACTGTATGCTTCTCTGCGAACACACGGTTGAAGTTGGCTACAAGGTTGTAGGTCTGGTCGAAATAACGTAAGAACGAAGCACTTGTATTATAGCTGCGGCTCACACCATTGTTGCCGTCAGGATTAACTGAACCAGCTTGACTTGTGATGTACTTGTGGTTGAACGACTCGTCATACTGCTCGTTGTAGAACCAGCTCATGCTTCCCTTCACTGTGAATCCCTTGAAAAGGGTTGCTGTGAGCGACTGTGTCATAGCAAACTTGTCGCTTTGGAAGTCACGGTCGAAGTTACCCTTATTAACGTTGACGTTGATTGTAGGGTTACTTGTACCATACAAATCGTTGCCATCCTCATCACGATAACGTACAAACTTATAACCCATAGCACGGTTCATGAAGTATGTAGTGTTAAGAGAAGGATCGTCGTTCAGCCAGTTTGCACGGGTGTAGTTGAACACAGAGTTCGACTCCAACCAATTTGTTATCTTATAGCTGCCTGTCAACGCAAAGTTGTAACGCTTGTAGAATGTGCTCTTAATGAAACCGTCGGCATCATAAAGACCAAGGCTTGCGTAGTAGCGGCCACGATCATTACCACCTGAAATGCTGGCATTGTAGTCCTGAGTAACATAAGGAGTACGTCCGTTCACTTCCAACGGGTCGATATTGCGATAGAGAATGTAGTTGTCGCTTACTGGGTCGAGCATCTCGCTCCATCCCTTCTGAAGGAGGTAAGCGTTGTCTTCGGTCTTACGAAGGATGTTGTACGACTGTCCCTGCGACAACTCTGTACGGCCGATACCACCAGGAGTATTTGTACCATAAAGGTTTGAATTGTAGTTAGCAGCATATTTACCACCTGGCAATGTCCATTCGCAGTTCTGTGTAGCAAGACGATAATAGTAGAGGTAATCCTCGTCTGTACACATATTGTAGCCAAGCTTGTAGTAGTTCAAACCTAACTTAGCATTGAACGTCACGCTTGCCTTGCCATTCTTACCCTGCTTTGTGGTGATCATGATTACACCATTACCAGCACGAGCACCATAAAGAGCTGTTGCACCAGCGTCCTTCATTACTTCCATCGACTCGATGTCGTTGGGGTTGATGTCCGACAAAGAGCTGCGGATTACGCCGTCGACAATAACAAGCGGTTCGTTGGAACCACCGTCGTAGTTAGAACCACCACGGATAGTGATTGAAGGAGTTGCTGAAGGGCTACCTGATGTGATATCTACCTTAACACCGGCAACAGCACCTGCAAGAGCCTGAGCAGGGTTGGCGTTGGCACCTACGTTAAGGGTCTTCTCGCTTACCTTAGCGATTGAGTTGGTCACCTTGGCACGCTTCTGGGCTACACCATAACCCATTACCACTACCTCGTCGAGGTGGGTGGCATCTTCCTTCAATGTGATGTTGAGAGGCTTGCCGGTGAACTTAACCTGCTGTGGGGTGTATCCAATATATGAGATTTCGATTGTTGCGCCGTTAGGAACGTTTGCAAGAGAGAACTTACCGTCGATGTCGGTTACTGTTCCAAGCTTTGTGCCTACTACACGAATGCTGGCTCCGATTACAGTCTCGCCAGTGTGATCATACACTACGCCAGTACATGTGCTTGTTGCTGGGGGGGGGGTAAAACCGTCACAGCTGACGGATTCTCAGCTGTTGCTGCGATGGTGCCTACAGGGATTGCTGTAAGAGCTATCGCGAACAAACCAATTTTTGGATTGATTTCCATATTGATGTTGTGTTAATAGAATTAATTGAAATGGTTGTTTTGTTTACTGTGCTGATGTAGTGAATTCCTTCCAATACATCTCAGCGCTGCTGAAACCACTCGTCTTGCTCGGAATGGCCTGAGTAGAAATAACGTAGTTGGTGCTGGGTGTCAAACCAGTGAAGGTGTACTTGCATGTGCGGAAGTCGCACTGCTTCTCTTCTACCTTCTCACCCACATTGGCCTTTGTTCCCTTGTACAAGGTGATGATATAACCATCACAGTTGCTGTTAGGCACCAACGTCCAGATAGGCGTTACAGTAGTGGCAGTATACTGACATGAGTTAATGGCAACTGGGCCCATCACGTTGTCGTCGTCGTCACTACACGAAACCAACATTAACGATGAAACTGAAATACAGAACAGCATCATGATAATGTTCTTAATTTTAATTCTCATACTGATAATATTTAAAAGTTAATATTAATAGCTTTTTTATAAGCTTGTTTATTTATTGGCTTCAAAACTTATTTTATAAAGTTTTATAGTAATATTTTTTGTTAGTTTGGTAAACTTGTCTTTAACTACTGCAAAATTAATATATTTTTTTAAGTTATAAAAATTTTTGAAGGATTATTTTCACGGTTTCTTAAAAATTTTATTGATTTCTTTGATTTTATAGGTAATATACAGAAAATATTAGAAAAAAACACGGCAAAGCCAAGAGAAGTGTGGTTAGCAACTCATATATAAAGATTAATATGACCATATACTTAGACTGATATAGGGAATAAAAAAAAGGTCTCCAAAGTCGTTAGACCTTGAAGACTCAAAGTAAAAGAAGGCAGCCACCTACTCTCCCGCATTGCATTGCAGTACCATCGGCG
>OQVS01002633.1_pt1 | contig 11230 bp, 7 predicted proteins | sample 1691601 | NCBI WGS metagenome assembly OQVS01 (sample SAMN03418268, study PRJEB22391) | human gut metagenome | biome: human-gut; feature: organic feature; material: feces | host: Homo sapiens | place: Tanzania | collected 2013-01 | reverse complement strand
GGTAGATATGGTCTTGGTAGCAAAGAATTTACTCCATCTATGGTAAATGCTATCTACCAAAATATGACAACACCTGCTCCAAAGAATCACTTCACAATAGGTATCGTTGATGACGTAACCAACTCTTCTCTCGAAGTAAAAGATATCATCAATGCATCTCCTGCTGACGCTATCTGCTGCAAGTTCTATGGTCTTGGCTCTGACGGTACTGTTGGTAGCAACAAGAACTCTATCAAGATTATCGGTAACTACACAGACAAGTATGCTCAAGCTTACTTTGCTTATGACTCTAAGAAGTCTGGCGGTATCACAGTATCTCACCTTAGATTTGGTGACACACCTATCCGCAGCGCATACCTCATCGACCACGCTGACTTCGTAGCTTGCCACAACCCATCTTACGTTGTAAAATACGATATGATCAGCTCACTCAAAGACGGCGGAACATTCCTTCTCAACAGCCCTTGGACTCTTGAAGAAATGGAAGAAAAGCTCCCTGCATCTATGAAACAACTTATCGCTAAGAAACATATCAACTTCTACAACATTGACGCTATCAAAGTTGTAAGCGAAATTGGTCTTGGCAACCGTATCTCTACTGCAATGCAATCTTGCTTCTTCAAACTTGCTAATGTTATCGAATATAGCGAGGCTGAAAAGCATATGAAAGAGTTTGTTGTTAAGTCTTTCTCTCGTAAGGGTGAAAAGGTTGTCAACCAAAACTTTGCAGCTATCGACAATGCAGTAAGCAATATAGTAAAAATTGAATATCCACAATCTTGGGAAAATGCTACAACTGGCGCTACCGTTGCTAAGGTGACCGATGACAAGTACTTCAACGAAATCATCTCCCCTATCTTGGCTCAAGAAGGCGACAAACTTCCAGTTTCTGCATTCCTTCCAAATGCTGACGGTGCAGTTCCTACTGCTACTACCCAATACGAAAAACGTGGCGTTGCTGTCAAAGTTCCTATGTGGGTAAGCGACAACTGTATCCAATGTAACCAATGCTCTTTCGTTTGTCCACACGCTTGTATCAGACCAGTTGTTCAAAAGGAAGACAAGCTCGCTGGCGCTCCATCTACATTCGGTGTAGTTGATAGTAAAGCTGCTAAGGGTTACAAATATCGCATGCAAGTAAGTGCTTTGGATTGTACTGGTTGCGGCAGCTGTGCAAATATCTGCCCTGCTAAAGAAAAAGCTCTTGTTATGGTTGACCTTGACAACGCTATCGCAAACGGCGAGGACAAGAATTGGAACTTTGCTCAAACTCTTCCAGCATCTGATGCTCCAGTTAAGCGTGACACCGTTCTTGGTAGCCAACTCAACAGACCTTACTTCGAGTTCTCTGGCGCTTGTGCTGGTTGTGGCGAAACTCCTTACCTCAAAGTTATCACCCAACTCTTCGGCGACAGAATGGTAGTTGCCAACGCTACAGGTTGCTCTTCAATCTATGGTGGTTCTGCTCCTACTTGCCCATACTGCAAAGACGAAAACGGCAATGGTCCAGCTTGGGCTAACAGCTTGTTCGAAGACAACGCAGAATTCGGTTATGGTATGAATATCGCTTATGGTCAAAGACGTGTAAAACTTGCTGACGATATGACAGCAGTTATGGCTTTGGGCGTAGACGAAAAGACAGCTAGCCTATTCCAAGCTTGGCTCGACACCTACAAAGACGTTGAGGCTAACAAGGTTGCTAGCGCTGCTATCAAGGCAGAAATCGACGCAATCGCTGCTGCTGAAAAGGACGCTGACAAGAAAGTTCTTCTCGACAGAATCGCTAAGAACAAAGACTGCCTCATCAAGAAATCTATTTGGATCTTCGGTGGTGACGGCTGGGCTTATGATATCGGTTTTGGTGGACTTGACCACGTACTCGCTATGGGCGAAGACGTAAACGTTATCGTTCTCGATACCGAAGTTTACTCCAACACTGGTGGACAAGCTTCTAAGTCTTCTCCTACAGGTGCTGTTGCTAAGTTCGCTGCTGGTGGTAAAATCACAAAGAAGAAAGACCTCGGCAAGATTGCAATGAGCTATGGCTATGTTTATGTATCCCAAATCTCTATGGGTGCAAACATGAACCAATGCATCAAGGCTATCAAAGAGGCAGAGGCTTACGACGGACCATCACTCATCATCGCTTATGCTCCATGTATCAACCATGGTATCAACATGTCCAACAGCCAACTCGAAATGAAGAAAGCTGTTGAGGCTGGTTACTGGCAATTGTACCGTTTCAATCCAGACCTCGTTGAGCAAGGCAAAAACCCATTCACTTTGGATAGCAAAGAGCCAACTGGCGACTACAAGCAATTCCTTATGGGCGAAAACAGATATGCTCAACTTGCTAAAGCTAAACCTGAAGTTGCAGAAAAACTCTTCGACCTCAACGAAAAGCAAGCTAAGGATAGATACGACGGATACAAGAAATTGTCTGAGTAATATCACCAACAACAAAGCCACTCGCAAGGGTGGCTTTTTTAGTGGGCAAAATTTGTTTTCGTGTGACACTTGTTGGCTAGTGTGTAACTTGTTGTGTAAGTGTGTTGTTTTGTTTGTAGGTGCGGTTATTTGTTGATAAGCATATCACTTGCTAGCGGGTGTGCTCTTGTTGGGATCTGTCATATATTTGATATGTTGATTGGGCTATAATTGTGTGGTTTGGTCATAGTTGAACACTGGTTGTGACGAATGACAACATATATTGTTACAACAATGAGAGAATATCTCTTAAACTAAAAGGAAAGAGTCCGGATAATACCGAACTCAATCTCAAATAAACTAATTATGTACAAATTTTTGGGTACATTTCAAACTGGTCTTATTTTTTTTAGCATAAATTATTTTACATAAATCTTGGTGCTTGGCACTTCTCCCGACAGCACTTGTTTCATACTGAATTGTGGGCTGGCGATATACACTTGCGTGCCGTTTTGGACTGGCGCTTTGATATATTCGAGCTTTGCCCTAGCTCCGTTTGCGCCCTTGCGTGACGCTCCGTGGCAAGCCTCTTGGCAAGCTGATATATTTTCAATGAGCTCGTATGCGTCTTTGCCGACAATCTCTCTGATGAGCGTATCAGGGTTGGTTGGGTCGGCATAGATACCCAAAGTGGAAGTGTAAATGAGCAAAGTTTTGCACTTTACTAGGCAAGCAACTTGCGACGCTGTTTCGTCGTTGTCCACACAATGCACTGTCTTGAATCCCTTTTGTTCGAGCTGTTGGATTTCAAGCTTGACAATTTCTTCGTTGGATATTGGGTCGTTGTAGTTGATAATAGGGATTGCGTTTTGTTTTGGGCATCTGAGCAACAACTTGCGCAATGTTTCTCTCTTTTGGTCGTCATTGAAGTGTTGGTGCTCCACCAAAATTTGCCTTACGCTATATTTTGGGTCGATATACTCACGATAGTTGTTCATAAGTATGGTTTGACCTTGGGCAGCATAGTCAATCTTGATTTCGTCTTGTTTGCCTTCGAGTTCCATTCCGCCGTTGCGTTTCATATAGTCAAGTCTGCCTATCTCGCTCGCACCCGAAGTAACCCATATCATTCCAGGTTCGAGCTCTTTGGATATGCGGGCAATAATATTGTAATCAATGTCGCCCCACTCTTTGTTTACCAAAGCCATTGAGCCAACTTTTCCTACCAATTCTACGTCGAATTTAGCCATTGTATTTCTCCATCATTTTGTCGATTATTTTCTCGGCGATATTGTCTTCGCCTATCTTTACCACAATGTCCGCATTGCTTTTTAGAGTGCGAAAATTGTTTTTGATTTTTGTTTTGGTCATTTTGTACAATTTGTTTTTGGTGGATATGTATTGAGTTATCATACTATCCAGCTGCTTGACGGGAGCATTGAGCAAGACTACGTACATATATTGGTTGATATTCTGCACCAAGTTGTCCGCCATACAAATTTTGAGATCCGCCAGCACCAATACCTCTTCGAAGTCTGCCAGCGAATAGAGTGCTTTTTCGTAGCCGTCGAAATAATAATCTTTGCCCGCTTTGGCAAGCACTGTGTCATCATCTCGTGACAAGGTATATCTTGTATACTCTTCCATATCCATAGTTTTGACGCCCATTGCTGTCGACAACTGCTCGCCAACCTTGTTCAACAGGTGTATATCGGGAGAGATGAGTACAAGATTATTCTTCATACTGCTCCTTGGTAATGGCGAACAACACAACCCTCTCGTGATGAACAACCAGCACGATTGCTGTCTGAGTCTTGTTGCGGTCAGCATTGTTAGAAGATATAACATTGAGTACGCCCGTTGAGCTCACTTGAACAATCACGTCGCCGTCTTCGTCTGTACGATAAATTTGACTGATTTTGTCATAATCTTTGTCAGGCTTGACGTCGGTGTAGTTGTTCAATCTTTCCATCAAACCAGCCTCAGGGTGACCGTGTTTGTTGCCTGCGCCAACACTTATGATTGCATATTCGGGATCGATTTTGTCCAAAAATGCTTGGGTTGTCGAAGTGCCTGAGCCGTGGTGAGCGACTTTGAGTACGTCCGCATCAACATTGTCTAGACAACCCTTTTGCAATATATATGGCTCGTTTTTCTCGTTGGAGTCGCCTGTCAAAACAATTTGTCTACCGCCATAAGTGAGAACGCATATTGGAGAAACTTTGTTCTTGGTGTAAGCGTCCGAACCTTTCTTGACGTCAGGATAGTCTTCTTCGGCAAAGCTGTGACATTGCATGTCCCAACCATCGCCCTTGATCTCGAAACAACCCACATTGAGATTGATTTTCGCCTTGGCCGTGTTGCCGTTTTCGTCAGTATATGTTTCTTCCCTAGCTGCTTTGACAACCTTGTTCCACGTAGCTGTTGTGTCATCTGCCGCCTTAGGAAAATGGAATGACTCTACTTCATAGTCACCAATTAGTTTTGCCATAGAAGATATATGGTCGCTGTCTGTGTGGGTGACAAATACATAGTTGAGTTTGGTCACATTGGCTTTGGCAAGCGCTTGTTGCATATTGCCATAAGCATTGTCCACTCCGCCAGCCGTGCCCATATCCATAACCATAGTTTTACCATCAGGAAAATTGATGAATATGCCATCGCCTTGCCCCACATTGACGACAGTTATCTCGAGCTTTGGTCCATCAATCGGTGTAGTACCGACAGCTCCATTTGCTCCGCCAGAGCCACCACCGCCCGAATTGCCTTTGAGCATAGCGATGATATTGGATATAAAGTCAGGCTTGAACACATACAACCATACAATGGTTGCGATAATAAGTACGGCAAGTACAATCAACGTAACTCTAAGTGGCTTGTTGCGTTTGATTTCTTTTTTGACTTCTTTCTTAACTTTTTTTGCGACTTTTTGTTTGGTCTTAGCTTTTGCCTTGTCCTTGTCGCTGGTGGTTTTTTTAGTCATCTTCTTCACCAAAATATTCTATCATTTTTGCTTTTTTGTCTGGCTTGTTGTCACCGTGCTTGATGAAAGCGTTGGTCATGGTTGCAAGCAAGATAAATACAATGCCATAGATAAATACGGCGTTGCTGTGGAATTTGTCCATAAAGATACCCGCAAAGAATGGAGTAACTGATTGGGCAGTCATAGAGAATATATAATAATATCCTGTGTATTTGCCTACGTTGCTACCTTTGGATAGCTCGGTTACCATTGGCAAGGTGTTGACGTTTACACATACCAATCCAAAACCTGACAAGATAAAGCAAAGTGGGAATAGGAATTTGATCCCCGGAGTGTTGGCGTTCATAAAGATACAAGGAATGAACGCTGCCGCTGCCAACAAAAGTCCCAAAATAATTGTCTTCTTTCTGCCGATTTTGCTAGCTAGCAATGCCACTGGAAGGAGTGCAACCGCACCACCGATACCATTGATAATGTTGATAATTCCTACAAAACTATCTTTGAGATTGAGAACAGACGTCGCATAGGTAGACAAGTGTGACTTGACTGCATTGTAGCCCATAAACCACAAAAATACTGTGAACAAAATAAGTAGCAATGAGCCGAATTTTTCTTTTGGAAGTTTGGCTGTACCCAACTCTTCGACTTCATCGACAATGTCCCATTCTTTCTCTTCTGCAAGTCGCTTTTCGACGAATTTCTTTTCGTTGCAAGTCAATATAAATGCTACCAGCATACCCAGCATTACGCCCGCAAGTGTGCAAAACAATGCGATGTGAGATTGGTATCTTTTCTTGGCAAGGAGTGTATAAATCAAAATTGATACAAGACCACCAGCACCGCCCATGAATGTGATAATCGCATTGGCTTGGGATCTGAGTGGCTTTGGAGTAACGTCAGGCATAAGTGCAACTGCTGGCGAACGATATGACGCCATTGCAACAAGCTCGAATACCAAAACTATCATAAATACAACAAAGTAGCCTGGTTTTGCTTTGGTTACACCACTGGCAAGTTTGACTTGTGCGGCATAAACTTCGCTCAACATTTCGTTGTACATAGCGAGGTTGTCACCTGTGAGTTTGACGCCATTGGTTTGGACTTGGTTGTACAAATCAATGTAAGGAGCTGTAAGGTATTTTGGATCCAAGCCATATTCGGTCAAGCCTTGAATGTTGGTAATGTTGGCGTCTAGGATAGCTTTGTACTGCCCGTATTCTGCCAAGCTTAGCAATATCAAGCACAAGCTCGCCGCTATCGTGCCTATCAAGATAAAGTGAGTTCTTCTGCCAAGTCTTGTCTTTTGTTTGCGGTCGCTTAGGTGTCCAAAGAGTGGCAACAAGAAAATTGCCAACAAGTTGTCAAGTCCCATAACAATACCATATTGTGCTTGGTTGAGTCCAAAATATCTGGATAGAATGAGAGGCATGATATAATCATACACTTCCCAAAAGCACATAATACTCATAAAGGCAAAGCCTACAAAAAAGGTGCGTTTGATATCGAGTTTGATACCCTGTTGTTGAGTTTTGTCAGTCATACTCGCTCCTCAAATATTTATAATATTATAATAACATATAAAAGGAGCAATGTCCATAGAGAAAATATTTTTGTTGAAAAATAGCGAATTTTTAGGGTGTTTTGGCATTTTTGATAGCTTTGTGATTGCATTAGTTTTTCCGCAACGCTCATTGGTTGATTGTCGTTGTTATTTTGCTCACTTTTCTAGTTTTGTTCACCTACCCATTGAGTACTACTCCATTTTTGTTCATTAAGTTGCTTGGCTTGTCCGTATTGCTGATATTGTTCAACTTGTTCATATTGCTTGTATTGTTGGGATTGCTCGGCTTGTTTATCTTGCTTGTTTTCGGGTTTTCTTCAAAACTGTTGACAAATGCCTTTGCTTTGCGTATAATAATATCAAAGCCAAGATTTGCCACAACGTCGGGGAATTGGACCCCGGGGTTCACCGACAACTCTTGGCTCTTTTCTTTATTCCAATAAAGAATTGTGTCTTTATACCGCTTTTCAATGAAAATTACTCTATACTGGTATGAACTCTAATATGTGAAAAAATTGGCAAAAAGTCAATACATATCCCTAAAATGCAAAAAAACAAGCAGGACCTAAGCCCTGCTCGCTTTATCTTGTATCTCCCCCAAGGACATACTTGATTATTTGAAGTATCTGTTGTAAAGACCTCTAAAACCAGCTCCGTGTCTAGCCTCGTCTTTGCACATTTCGTGAACAGTATCGTGTACTGCGTCATAGCCAAGTTGCTTTGCAAGTTTTGCAAGAGCAAGTTTGCCTTCGCAAGCGCCAGCCTCAGCTTCCATTCTCATCTTAACGTTTTTTGCAGTGCTGTCAGTCAAAACGTTGCCAAGAAGTTCTGCAAATTTTGCTGCGTGCTCAGCCTCTTCGAGAGCATATCTCTTGAAAGCCTCTGCAACGTCAGGATAACCTTCTCTGTCAGCTTGTCTGCTCATTGCAATATACATACCAACTTCGGTGCACTCGCCATTGAAGTTTTCGAGCAAGCCTTTTACTACTTCTGCGTCAAGGTCTTTGGCAATGCCAACTCTGTGCTCATCAGCATAAGGTGCGTTGTCATCAGCAACTACCTCTACAAACTTGTCAGCTCCAACATGGCATACTGGGCACTCTGCTGGTGCGCTGTCGCCTTCGTGAACATATCCACATACACTACATCTAAATTTTTTCATTTCAGTTCCTCCATAAATCATATAGTTTAGTTTTTATTTTCGCTCTGCTTGCATTCGTCACACAACGAATAGAAGTTGAGTTGAATATCTTGATAATCGTGCTCTGCCCTCTCGTCTTCGAGAGCCTTAGCAAGTCCGCTCGATATGTCTATATCAATCACCTTGCCACAACGGGTACAAATAAGGTGAGTGTGCGTCGACGTGTCGCCGTCATATCTATCTCTGCCGTCTACCGTCGCCACTTTGATGACCTCACCACTTTTCTCAAGTGTAGCCAAGTTTCGATAGACAGTGCCGAGTGATATGTTGGGAATACTCTTGCGACACTCCTCATAAACATACTCTGCACAAGGGTGAGATTTGGTACTGCGTAGCACTTTCAAAATGGTTTCTCTTCTGCTAGAATAATTTGCCATCGTTTACCTCCCCTTGCTTTGTGATTATATAATACAGCATAAAATCTAGCTTGTCAAGCAAAAATAGTAATTATTATCATTTTTTTCAAAATATTTTTTCGCTATATATTTATCTATATACATTGTTATCATTTTCATGCGACATATACTGCCACTTTTCTCAATGCGACATATACTGCTCTTTTGCACAAAACATAAAATACCGCCACTTTCGCTCCCGAAAACGGTTTGCAAATATATAGCGCAAGCTAATTGCTTGTTTGTAGACAATCAAATATTTTCACCGAAGGTGTTGCCGAAGACTATCGCACTTGTTTCCCCAATGCCAATTTATGCAACAAAAAAGCACTCCAAACGGAGTGCCTTGTTGATTATTTTGTCGTTTTCTTTGCTGGAGCTTTCTTTGCCTTTGGAGCAGTCTTTGGCACGGCTTTTGCTTTGACTGGAATATCCTTGACTGGTTGCAAGTTCCAAATTCTTTCTGCATACTCTTCTACACTTCTGTCAGATGAGAAGAAACCTGAGTTGGCAGTGTTCATAAGGCTCATGCGTGCCCAACGCTCTTTGTCAGAATATGCTCTGTCAAGACGAGTGTGCGCGTCACAATAAGAATCAAAGTCGGCTAGCACCTTGTAGCTGTCGCCACCGAATACCAAGCTGTCAGCAACTTCGCTGTAATTGACACCAGCAATGCCCTTGTGCAAACCGTCGATAACAGCCTTGATACGAGCATTGGATTGGTAATATCTGCTTGGCTCATAGCCGTTGCGATTGAGCTCGTCAATCTCGTGTGCCAAAAGTCCGAATATAAAGATATTCTCTGCGCCAACGTTCTCATGGATTTCGATATTTGCGCCGTCCATAGTACCGATAGTCACAGCGCCGTTGATCATAAACTTCATATTGCCTGTACCGCTCGCCTCTTTACCAGCGATAGAGATTTGCTCTGACACGTCAGATGCTGGCATAATCATCTCGGCAAGTGTGACACGATAGTTCTCGATATAAACAACTTTGATACGTCCCTTCACGTCTGGGTCGTTGTTGATAAGTGTGCCCAAAGAGTGGATAAGACGAATGATTTGTTTAGCCATATAATAGCTAGGCGCAGCCTTTGCACCAAAGATAAACGTGCGTGGGTTCATCTCGATATTTGGGTTTTGTTTAATTTGGTAGTACAAGTCAAGAATGTGCAATGCGTTGAGAAGTTGTCTCTTGTACTCGTGCAATCTCTTTACTTGAACGTCGAAAATTGAGTCAGGATCAACTTCGATACCGTTCGCCTCTTTGATATAGTTGGAGAGTGCAACTTTGTTCTCACGCTTGATTTTCATCCACTTGTCAAGCACGTCTTGGTTGCCCTTGAATGTCTCCAAACCTTTGAGAGCGGTAGCGTCTTTCTTGAAGTCGTCGCCAATAAGCTCGGTAATATAGTTGCTGAGCAATGGATTGGCTTGACATAGCCATCTGCGGTAGGTAATACCATTGGTTACGTTGGTGAACTTGTTTGGCGTCATCACGTAAGCGTCGTGGAATACGTCGTTCTTCAAAATCTCTGAGTGGAGCGCAGATACACCATTGACAGTGTGTGATGCAGCCAAGCAAAGATTTGCCATTTTGATTTGACCATTAGACAAAATTGCGTTGTAAGATACCTTGTTGAAGTCGTTTGGATAGAAATTCCATAGGTCAGCACAATATCTTTGGTTGATTTCGCAAACAATTTGGTAGATACGTGGCAAAAGTTGTTTGAAAATGTTCTCTGGCCACTTCTCCAAAGCCTCCGCCATAACGGTATGGTTGGTGTAAGATATGGTTTCTTTGATAATCTTCCAAGCGTCGTCCCAACTGTATCCATAGTCGTCGAGCAAAATTCTCATAAGCTCTGGAATACACAATGTAGGGTGGGTGTCGTTGATATGGATAGCAACCTTTTCGCCAAGATTGTCAAGTGTATTGTAGTCACGCATATGTTTCTTGATGATAGATTGGATAGATGCGGACACGAAGAAATATTGTTGTTTTAGTCTGAGCATTTTGCCTTCGATATGGTGGTCTGCTGGGTACAAAACTTTGCAAATACTCTCAGCAAGTGCCTTTTGTTCCAAAGATTTTACATATTCGCCTTGGGAGAAAAGTTGCATATCAAAGTCAACTGGCGCTTTGGCTGTCCAAAGACGGAGTTTGTTGACTGCTGGCACGTTGTAACCTGAGATATTCATATCATAAGGCACAGCGATGATATTGTAGCAATCTTTATACTCGATTTTGAGCTTGCCGTCTTCCCAATGTTGCTCTACCGAACCGCCGAACTTGACTTCAAAGCTGTCTTCTTCACGAGATGCTAGCCAAACGTCGCCGTTGTTGAGCCATTCGTCAGGCATTTCAAGTTGCCAGCCGTCAGATATTTTTTGTTTGAAAATACCATAGTCATATCTGATAGAAAATCCGCTTGCAACATAGTTGAGATTGGTCAAAGACTCCATGTATGCCGCTGCAAGTCTACCAAGACCGCCGTTACCCAAGCCAGCATCTGGCTCGATGGAATACATTTCGTCAAGTGTTGCGCCGTGACGATTGCAAATCTCCTCGAAAATATCAGTCATTCCAAGGTTGAAAAGGTGGTTTTTGAGTGATCTACCGAGCAAGAATTCCATAGACATATAGTAAACTTGTTTAGT
>OQVS01002632.1_pt1 | contig 11233 bp, 7 predicted proteins | sample 1691601 | NCBI WGS metagenome assembly OQVS01 (sample SAMN03418268, study PRJEB22391) | human gut metagenome | biome: human-gut; feature: organic feature; material: feces | host: Homo sapiens | place: Tanzania | collected 2013-01 | reverse complement strand
CGTGCCTCATATCCCCATACCTGAAGGCAGGGGCTTTACGGCACTTGCGGTAAATAATGTCCTCAAAAACGGTTTAGGCCTTCTCTAGATTGTAGACTTTGACCTTTTGCGAGTTGGTCGCAAAATTAGGTTATTATGGGGATTTTTAGGCTTTTAGCCAATCTTTGCCTTCGTATATTTGAGAGGCGAACCAAGAAGGCAGGCTCAAGCAAAGGCGATACGAACAGTCGCAGATAAAATTTGAGAAAAAAATAGTGGATATGAGCATTTCTAAGTGGTTAATCGAGTGTGGATATGTCCTAATATTGAACGTCCATTGGATATTTTTGTTGCTTGTTTCGGCGATGGCTTTGGTGCCTATTCTTCGGAAGTGGACTGTCAAAGATTGGCTTGCTTTAGCTTCATTATTTGTTTTGGTAGGTTTTTTACTAAATATGCAGCCGTATTTTCAGGCTCATGTTTATAATGATGAATTTTATTATGCTTCCATAGGGCAAAATATGGCCCTAAATGGACGGGCTTGTCCTCTAATTTATGTCAATCATTTTAGCGAAGCGAAAACGTTTGACCACTTTCAGCCACCTTATCCACAAGGTTGGCCCTATTTAATCAATATTTTTCACAAAATATTTTTTAACGCTAAACCTGGAGCTGGCCATTTTCCTATTTGGTATCAAGCTGCCTTATTAAATAAATTGCTTTTAGTTGGCAGCGTAGTCGCATTATTTATCTTTTTGCGTTTTTGGTATCCTTTGCCCGGCGCCTGGACTATCAGTGTGACTGTGGCCTTTTTGCCATTTTTACTCCATTTGGCGCAAGGAGCTTCTGCTGAGTTGGCAGCTTTGAATGCTCTAATTCTGTTCGCTTTGGCTTGGGCCAGTTGCGCTCGCTCTTTTAATTGGCTTAATGTTCTGTGGCTAGCTTTAAGCGCTGCGTGGTTGACCCAAATGCGCCCTGAAGGTGCTGTAGCTTTGGCATTGGCCTTTTTTGTGTACGCCTGTTTGCTTAAAGGCACTTGCTTTAGCCAAGCTGCGTCGGATACTTGGAAGAAAATAGGCGTGGCTTTTTTTATTTTTGTCGTTTTCAGTTGGTCGGCTCTGTGGGCCGTTTTGGTGCATCCGCCGCAACTTGAGCATCATTTTGTAGCTTTAGCGCGGCCTGGCTTAACCATTTGGCAAAATAGAGCCTTGAACTTAATCAATGATGGATTGTATTTTGTAAAAAACCAAGGCTGGCCGCTGACTCTTACCTTGTTGGCTGCAATAGCGCTGCTAGCTGCGCTAAAGCTCGATATATTAAAGCTTACGTCCTTTGACCAAGGGAAAACTGCCGCTGGCTCTGATAATTTTCAGGCTAAGGCTGCTTGTGGAGCTGCTCTCTGGCTATTGTTGATCACTTTATTTTTAGCTTGGTATCCTTTTGGAGATTATGCTTGTGTCTATTCTTTTGATTCTTGGCGTTTTGCGTATGTAGTTGTTGTTCCTCTAGCTAGCTTGGCTGCTGGAGGTTTCACTTTGCTTTGGTACAAAAGCCGGAAATTGCGTCTTGTGGCTTGCTTTTTAGCTATACTTGCCCTTACACCATATTTTCTAAAGACCGCTTCTTTTGACAGTCCTATGCAAACTGATTATGAGCTATTTTTGCAAAATGCCGTGCAAACTGCTGCCTACAACGGCGTACCTCTAGTGCTTCCCGATAGTCATCTATTTTGTCCGGTTGTTTATCGTTTGGGAGGACAAGCTTATGTTGTGGAGGGCTTGGTCGACTACGATAGTCGTAAATTAAAAAAATGGCGTTCAAGTTGGCCTGAAGATTGTCGAATTATGGTTGTTTGTCTCTATCAAGACAAAACTGATAATTACAATTTGGAACTTTGGGACGGCTGGAAAGTTAATTTGTTAAGTCAAGAGCCTATTACCGGAACGGGCTTATTTCTATTGCAAAAAGATTTTTAACTTGACCGATAATCTAGAAAGGTAGCTAGAGCAAATTCGTGAATTAGCCCAGCTGTTTTCTGTTCGCAAGTAAAAATTTCTTTAGGTTGTTAAGTATTTATGGATTTTATAAGCGGTTTTGTCGCCCATTGGTGGGATTTATGTTTAAATTACTATAAGGTAAATCCAGTAATTTTTATTACTATGTATTCCATAAAAAGCGTGATCTTTTGGTGGACTATTATCTACATAGTAAAATTGGCTTTAGCTAAAAAATGGAATACCATTCCCGGTTGGGTTTTTCTAAACGTTTCCACCAATGTCTCTCCTTGGGTTTATATTTGGATTTGCGGAGAAAATTTGCCTTTTTGGTATTCTTATATGGTCTATTTTATTGGCGGCTGGGCTATTTGTTATTTAATTTGGGATGTACGTCGCCGCTTGCGTGAGCATGAACAAGGAGAAAATGCTGCTGAACAAGTGACTGATAAAGCTGATAGTGAGGAAAAAAACGAAGTTGAACAAGTCGGTCTTTCTATTGACAGTCAACAATAAAGCATTGATTTATTAAAACTAAAAAAAATAGAGTTTTTGGGCTAGAATAGCTTGACTTGATCTTCACCATGTGGTATAAAACTTGGCGTAAGCGATGAGCTTACGAACAAGTTGATATGTACCCGTGGCTTAACGGATAGAGCGATTGGCTACGGACCAATAGGCTGGGGGTTCGAGTCCCTCCGGGTATACCACAAAAGAGTTGATTGAGTTCAGCTCTTTTTTTTGTTTTAGATAATATTTCCATGTTGAGTCTGTTTTTGCTCAATTTTATGCAGGACAACTAGATAAAAAAAGCGCCTTTTTCGCTCTATAGAGTGAATAAAGACGCTCGTGGTAAACAAAAAAATTAGGCAAAGGGGCGGAAGTTTACTTGCTGCAATTCGCATCCTCCCAAGTAGTGAACTAAGTCTGGGTGCTTATAAAGGCGCCACATCAAGCCTTCAAACACTTTTTGGTAATAGCCACACATGGGAGATTCGCGTTTAAAAGTGCCAAAAAAGGCCAGCGCTTTGGAAGTACAGCCGCCGGTGCAGAAGCGCTTGTAGGGACAGCGACTGCATTTGGGGATATTGTTGACATTTCTTTCGTTTAATTGGCGAACTAATGGACTGTTATCGATTAGATCTTTTAAATTGAGTTTAGGATCGAAAATGTTGCCTAGACAACAAGCTCCGCTGGAAGCCATCTCTTCGCAAGCGTGTATGCCACCGTCAATAGCGAAGCCAAAGACTGAGTTGCCGGCACCGCAAGGGGAGCGGTAGCACATAAAATTGCGCTCTTTACGAATCAAATTGTTGATTTGGTTATTAATATCGCTGATATTAAAACAAATATCATGCTCTTTGGCATAGTTGTAAGCATAATCGATCATCTCTAACCAATATTTGGCAAATTCTTCCGCTCTATCTAAGGAAAAGTCCAGAAGTTTGGCGCTGCGTCCTATATAAGAAGAGTAGTTGAGGCGGAAGCTATCGATTTTTAGCGTTTCGGCAAAAAATTTGCAGGACTTTAAGTAATCTTGAGGCTGGTGAATAACGCCTAAAACTCCCAAATATAACCCCATTTCTCTAGCAAGATGAAAATTTTCGATTACTTTTTGAAAGCTGCCATGTTTGGGATCTGGGCCAGCAAAGACGCGGTTCTTGTCTTGAACTTCTTGGGGACCGTCCAAACTTAAGCCAATACGTAAGTTGGGAAGCTCTAAAAGCCGTTTAATATTTTCTTTGTTAAGTAAAGTGCCGTTAGTTTGAAAAGAGTAGTATAACTCTTTGCCTAAGTTTTCTTGGCGATTTAGTTGCTCAGTGTAGTTAATTGCTGCAACAATTTTGTCAAAAGCCAGCATCGGTTCGCCGCCGTGGAAGTCGATGGTAAAACCTTGATTAGGCAATTCGCGTAACACTTTGCCGATAATAAATTTATAAGTATCTAAAGGCATAGCCGCTTTGTCAGGCAGAGAATCGGCCATACAATAGCGGCACGCTAAGTTGCAAGCTTCAGTAATATGGAAACAAATAAAGTGAGGATAAGTAGTAGAGCGGGCAAAAATTTTGTCAGCGTTAATATAATAACGTCCATTGGCGTTAATAAAATTACGCCGGTAAAATTCGAGCAAGATTTGGCTGCGCTTAGTACTGGGGAAGGGGTGATCAAGATGCATAGCTTGCTCCCAAGTGCATACTTTGGGCAAAGCGTTCCAAAAACTTAGGCTATCCGGAGGCAATACCGCCCAAGAAGCGCTTTCCGGCTCGATTAGGAGGCACAAATTATCTCGACGTTTAGTACGAATATTTCTATTTTTGGAAATTAAAGTTTGAGGACTTAGCCAATTTGGCGAATTTGCTTGATTTTCACACATTATGTTGCCTACCTTATGATGGTTCTTCCATTTTTGCCCTTAATTATCCAGTTTTTGCTTAAAAGCTAAAAACCACATTAAATCGGGATATATTTTTTTATAAAATTTACACATAGGATCTAAGCCTAAAATGTGTCCAGTTTGGGCCAGAGCCCTGTGTGTGCAGCCGCCTCCGCATTGGGTACGTAACCAGCAACGTTTGCAATTGGGAATAGTATCTACGTTGCGATTGAGTAAATAGCGCAATTGACTATTGCTGTTAGCTAGGTGAGCCAAATTGCCCAAATTGTCCAAATGGCCCAAGCACATGGCTTCTTGGGTGGCTGGCTCGTATTCTTCGCAAGCATAAATAAGGCCTCGACTGTCTAAAGCCAAAATGCTAGTGCCCAAACCGCAAGGGGAGCGTAGACACATATGCTCTTGACGGAAGTCGACCAAGCCGCGCAATCTGTTCTGAAAGTCTGAAACGGTAACGCTGTGACCGCATTCTTTAGAAAGAAGCTCTGTTTCCAACACAGCCTTTATGTAAGCTTGGTGCATTTTATCCAAGCCGTCTGAGCTTTGCGTAAAGTGGTCGCGCCCTCGTCCTATAGGGCAACAAATATTGAAACCTATATTGAAGGCTTGCAATTCTCTGACAAAATAACGCAAAGCTTCCAACATTTGTTCGGGCGCTGTAATTACGGCCAAAGGAGAGACGGATATACCGTGACGTCTGGCTTGGATAAAACTTTGCGCGGCTTGCTTGTGGGTTGGCTGGCCGTTAGAGGTGCGGCGGTATTTGTCGTGCCAAGCGGCCGGCCCATCTAAAGAGATGCCTACGCCGACTCTGTAGTCGCGCAAGAAGTCGAGCTTATTGTCATCAAAATGCAGGCCGTTCGTTTGTAGAGAAAAATGCAATTCTTTGCTATAACGGCGAGCTATGGGCAGAGAATGTTCAATAATGCGCTGTATTTGAGCAAAAGCCAACATTGGCTCGCCGCCCATAAAGCCTATTTGTAAAATCGGCGAATTAAAGTCGCGGCAAGCTTTTTCAATAAAACGGCAAGCTAAATTCGCCGATAAAAATTGTTCTGGGGCTGACGAATCGGAACGGCCTGAAGCATTGTAACAATAAGCGCAATGCAAACTACACGCGCTTGTCATATGTAAAGCTAGAAAGTGCGCTCCTAAGGTGTTGACGTCAACTTGGCGGAAAGCGTCAGCGCATAGTCGACCATTTAAAGTTATAAAGCCCAAATTGTACCAAGCTTGCAATTTGTGTTTTAGTACAAGCGGCGATTGTGTGGTGTTTAAGCTGAGCAATTCCGACCAACTCAGTGGTGTGCGCAATTGTCGGAAGAGCGCAAGCTCCAGAGGGTCGGCCGCTTTCCAGGAGCCCAACTCGGTATGAAAGAGCCAGCCCACGGCTCCGTGAGGATGGCGGCAACCGTTTTGTACGGCCAAAGCGCTCAATTTAAAGCTTTTAAATTGCAAAGCGTGGGCTGTATTGATGGTGGTCTTGGGGCTAAACATATATGGCGGCCGAGCCGTTTAGGCTTGCTTTTTTATTGCAAGATAGAAAGAAAACGTTGGCTGTGCTTGTCATTGGGCCTGAGTTGCAAACAAGTTTGTAAAGCTTGTTTGGCTTCCTCAAATTTGCCAAGTTTGTAGCACATAATGGCTAAATCGTAACAGATTTCCAGCGACTCCGGATCGGCAGCTAGGGCCTGTTGTAATTGTAAACGGCACTCTTCACGCAATTCCGGCTGCTCGGCCATACCCATTACCATAGCCAGTATGCCTCTAGCTCTGGCACTGTCGCGTTTAGGAGCGGGCTTCTTGCCGAAAAAGGCCATGAGTTTTTGCCAAAAAGTGGGCTTAGGTTGGTGCTTCTTCAATTCGGCTGAGCTCATAACCATAGCTTCCACGTCGACATCGCCGTCGAAGTCTTTGGGCACGCGCATCTTAAATAGACCGGCATTATCATATTCGTGGCGCAGTTTGGGATCAGAAAGCACTTCGTAAGCTTTTGTAATAGCTACCATCATCTCCTGAGCTTTCTCAGGATCTCCTTCGTATATGTCAGGATGGTAAGTTTTTGAGAGTTTGCGATATGCACTTTTTATCATATCTGTATTGGCACTGGGGCTTACTCCAAGAACTAAATAATGATCGCGCATGTCAAACTCTCCTTAACTGTTTATAAATTGTGGCAAAAGTGCCGAAAAATGCGGCTCATTTACCGCTGAATTTGGGCGGCGGCGCCTTTCCATAGCGCAATGGCCGTTCCCTTTTTAGTATAACTTTTTATATAGTTTTTCCAATAGGTCAATAATAAGCTCTTTAGCCAATATCGTATGGCTACAGTTGTTAGCCAGGATTTTTATGGACGGCGGCGTAAAAAGTCGGTTTGAAGGGCTGCCAGAATGCAGCTTCTCCGCAGAGAGCGCCTTTAGTTGCAGCGGTACTGGGGCGGTTTGCTGTGAAAAATAACATAATTGTGAAAATAGTGTTAGTTGGTATTGGAGTTTTATATGTCTACTCTTGAACAGTTAACTCAGCTTAGAACTTTAGCTGAACAGAAGATTGCCGAAGCTTCTAATCAGCAAGCTATCGATGAGCTTTGGACTAAAATTTTTGGCCGTAAAGGTGGCGAATTGACTACCATTCTGCGCGGTGTTAAGGATATTCCCGCGGAAGAGCGCCCCGAATTCGGTCGTGTTGCCAACGAAGTAAAAGCCGCTATAGAAAAAGCTTTTGCCGATCGTCGCGAGAGCCTCTATCAGGAAGAAATTACCCAAAAATTAAATGCTGAGCGTCTCGATGTTACTTTGCCCGGTCGCTGGGCTGAGCCTGGACGCATCCATTTGTTGAGCGCTACTTTGCGCCGCATTAAGGAAATTTTTAAGGGCTTAGGCTACAGCGTTATGTCCGGCCCCGAAGTTGAGACCGACTATTACAACTTCGAAGCTTTAAACATTCCCGCCAATCACCCCAGTCGCGAGATGTGGGACTCTTTCTTCTTGCGCGAAGGTTTGCTTATGCGCAGTCACACTTCTCCCAACCAAGTTCGCGTTATGGAAAAACAAGAGCCGCCGGTGCGTGTTATTTGCCCTGGCAAATGCTATCGCCGCGACGCCGTTGATGCCACTCACTTCTGGGAGTTCCATCAGGTAGAAGGTCTCTTAGTAGACGAGAAGGTTACTTTCTCCGACTTAAAAGGCACATTAGAACTGTTTGCCAAGGGCATGTTCGGTTCTCGCCGCAAAGCTCGTTTCAATCCCTCTTATTTCCCCTTCACCGAACCTTCTGCCGAGGTAATGGTAGATTGCTTCGTTTGTGACGGTAAGGGCTGTCGTGTTTGTAAGAACAGCGGCTGGATCGAAATTATGGGCGCCGGTATGGTACATCCTCGCGTACTTAAAGGCGTTGGTTACGATCCCGAGCGTTATACCGGTTTCGCTTTCGGTATGGGTGTAGAACGTATTGCCATGCTCAGCTGTGCTATTGATGATATTCGTCAATTCTACGAGGACGATTTGCGCTTCTTGCGTCAGTTCTAATCAAAAGTTGAGCTGTAAACAATAACGGCGGGGGGAGAGTTTTTTAAACGAGGAAAAAAATGAGAGTTCCTTTTTGTTGGTTAAAAGATTACGTAGAATTACATGAATCTGCCGAAGAAGTAGCCGAAATTTTGCAATCCGTAGGTGTACCGGTAGAAAATATCGAGTATGAAGGCGCCCAGGTAAGCAATGTAGTTACTTGCCGCATTGAAAAGATCGAGCCCCATCCCGATGCCGAGCGTTTGCGCGTTTGCTCTGTCAATATTGGCAATTCCACCATCCAAATCGTCACTGCAGCTACCAATGTCTATGAGGGTATGATTACTGCTGTAGCTTTGCACGGATCCGTTTTGGCTGATGGTACCAAGATCAAAAAGGGTAAGTTGCGTGGCGTCGTTTCCGAAGGCATGTTCTGTGGCGCCGAAGAGGTAGGACTCAACATTGAATTCCTTCCTGAAGAAAAGCGTGTTGATGGCGTGTTGGATCTCGATAGCCATACCGAAGTAGGCATTCCTATTCAGAAGGCCGTGCCTATCATTGAAGCGGTTTTGATTGTTGAATCTTTCGCCAATCGTGCCGATCAGCTTAGTATTTTGGGTGTCGCTCGCGAACTGGCTGCCAAGTTGCGTCGTCCTTTGCTCTTGCCTCCCACTATGCAAGACTTCAAGCCTGAAATTATCAATGCCAAGGGTGAAGATTTAGTTACTATTGAAGATTACCAAGCTTGCCCTCGCTTTATGGCTCGCTTAGTTGACAATGTAAAAATCGCTCCTTCTCCTATGTGGATGGCCCATCGCCTGGAATTGGCTGGCATGCGTCCTATCAACAATGTAGTTGACATTACCAACTATGTAATGTTGGAGACCGGACAACCCTTACACGCTTACGATCGCCGTCACTTGGCTGGCGGACGCATTATTGTACGCAAAGCTAAGCCCGAAGAGACTTTGACTACTTTGGACGGAACCGAGCAAAAGTTGCCTTCTACCGCTATAGTTATTGCTGATGCCGAAAAAGGTATCGGTGTAGCTGGTGTAATGGGTGGTTTAAATACCGAAGTAGAAGAAGATACTGCCGAGTTGCTTTTAGAGTCAGCCGCTTTTGATAATGGCGATGTGCGCCGCACTTCTTTGCGTTTAGGTTTGCGCACCGAAGCCTCCAAGCGTTTTGAAAAAGGCATCGATATTGAGCGCGTTATTTTCGGAAGTCAGCGTGCCGCCTATTTGCTGGGCGAATTGGCTGGCCAGGTTCAACCCAAGATCGTGGTTAAGAGCATTGCTGCTCCTGAGCCTACTGTCATTACTTTGCGCTTACATACCATTAAACGCGTTTTAGGCGTTGAATTCCCCATTGAGCAAATCAGCGAAATTCTCAAATCTTTAGAGTTCGGTGTGGAAGTTATCGATGATAAGTCCTTAAAAGTGACCGTTCCTGGCTTCCGTATCGATATTCCTGAAGAAATTGACTTAGTGGAAGAAATTGCTCGCCACGCCGGTTACGACAACTTGCCCAATACTGTGCCTGAAGTCAGCCAAGGCAGCGTAGTTTTCCACAATGACGCCAATGAAGAGTTCTTCCGCGATATGGCTGTGCGCTTAGGTTTGAGTGAAATTATCACTCCTTCCTTGTACAGTGTCGATATGATGAAGAAATATCGTATCGAAGATGATGCCGCTCAGATTATGAATCCTTTGAGCGAAGATCAGCGCGTATTGCGTACTCGTCTTTTCCCTTTCATGACCAATGTGGTAATTCGCAATTTGCGTTTGCGCAATAACGACTTGCGCTTATTTGAAATTAGCCACGTTTATGAAAAAGACGGCGACGGCGTGAAAGAGCCTATGCGTATGGGCATCGCTTTGAGTTTCGAAGGTGCCGATTTCTTCAATGTTAAAGGCATTGTCGAATATTTAGCCGCTGCTTTGGGCGTAGAGCTTACTTACAAGAGCGCCGAGTTGCCTTGGGTTCATTCCGGTTGCTGCGCTTCCGTTTGCTTAGACAAGAAAGAAGTAGGCTGGATTGGCGCCATTCATCCAGTTTTGGCTAAAGAGCTTGATATTGAGCAGCCGCTTATTTGGGCTGAACTCGATATCGACGCTTTAGGAGCAGCTAAAAAGCTTTCTCAATATGTAAAAGCTTCTCGCTATCCTTCCGTAGAGCGCGACTTAGCTTTAGTAATGACTGAAAATATTACTGCCGGCGAAGTTTGTGCTCGCTTCAAGCAAGTTGGCGGCGCTTTAGTTTCTAAAGTAGAATGCTTCGATGTTTATACCGGTTCGCACATTGCCGCCGGTTACAAGAGCATGGCTTTCCGCTTTACTTTGCAATCTATGGAAAAAACTCTTACCGACGACGATATTTCTAAGCTTATGACCAAAATGCAAAAGATCGCCGAGCGTGAGTTTAAAGCCAGCATTCGCGAATAGTTTGCTTTAATTGAACTTTGTTGCCAATTGCTTTTATTGATAATTGACAACAGAGTTCACCAGCCCGCAATGAGGGCAGAGCCTGCCTAAAGAGGAGAGGTTCTGCCCTTTTTTTTGAGTTTAGCAAAATTTCACTAAGGCATGGCGAATAATACGATAAGTAGGCAGTGTGCCGACAAGAAAGGGCGATGGTTCCAACAATAATGGGAAGAAAATTTGCTTATATATTGAGTGGCTTTTTATTGGCAATGCTTTGCTTATGTAATGCTGTTTGGGCTTTGCCCGGTGGCCAAGATTGGAGAAGTTGGGCTCAGTCCGATTTAGAGACGTTGCAATTACTGAAGAATCAGCATAACGAAGTTATTCACAGTGGCCAAGTTATCAAAGATTTTTCTCAGGGACGTTTGAGTCAAGTTGCAGCTGCTCAAAGTTTGGAAAAAATATGCGCTTCGGCTTCAGTTAATTTTAGTCGCTTTTTAAAAGTTGATTTTCCTACCGATCAGAATTTAAAAGCTTGCGGTACCGACTTAATGCGTTCTCAGCTCAAGCAAATTAAAGCGGCTGGCAGTGTGCTTAAAAGAGATAAAATAGAACGTCTAGATTTATTGGCTTTGCAAAATGGTGAAGCCGGTGTCTATCGTTCGCAAAATCGCTATTTCAGGGCTCGCTGCAAGTCTGTGCGCTTATTGGTGCAAAATATGCAAGCTGCGCAGCAACAAGAAGCTGCCAAAAGTCGCCGCTTGGCTAAAGCTTCGTCGTTTAACTCGTCGCTTATGGTTTATTATTTAGAATATAACTCGACGATTAACATCTCATCAACTGGTACGTCGATTTCTTCTCTTGTAGGAAGTGCTTTCACTTCACCTTTCAGAGCTTCCTTTTGCTTCTCCTTTTATTATTCCTTTTTCCTCTGCA
>OQVS01002630.1_pt1 | contig 11246 bp, 6 predicted proteins | sample 1691601 | NCBI WGS metagenome assembly OQVS01 (sample SAMN03418268, study PRJEB22391) | human gut metagenome | biome: human-gut; feature: organic feature; material: feces | host: Homo sapiens | place: Tanzania | collected 2013-01 | reverse complement strand
GCTTCACGCAGTTTACAGCTATTGCCCGTTGCAAAAATAATCGTCATACTGCTTTAATTTTACCTTATATATTCGGGTGCAAAGGTATCAATTTCACGGACAATCACAAAAGGAAATCAAAATAGATTGCTATCTTTGTCGGTTGCAACAAAATAATTCATTTATAATGAAACGCACTGAATTGATAGCTGCAATCGCAGCATTGGTCATATCCGCAGCCCCATTATTCGGGCAGTCCAAAAGTTTCAAGTTAGGACAATGGGTTGAAATCCAGAATGCTATTCTCAAAGAACTGAACAAATCATACGTCGATTCTCTTCCTATTGACAGAATCGAGAAAGCCGGCATCAATGCGATGCTCGAGTCGCTCGATCCTTACACAATCTATGTTCCGGAGGAGGACAATGATGATTTCGAATTTATGATAGACAAGACCTACGGAGGAATCGGAGCCATCATCTACAAGCCCACGAAGGAGAGCAACATTGTCATCAATGAACCATACAAAAACTCTCCCGCAAGCAAGGCAGGGCTGAGATGCGGAGATGAAATCACAGCCATAGACGGACTGTCCGTCATCGGGCTGGATGCCGGCGAGTCCACTTCCAAGATGAAGGGAAAGCCCGGCACGTCTGTCGTTTTCGACGTGAAAAAGCTCCGCAGCGGCGAGTCGTGGAAAGCCGGGGACACCGTCAAAGTCACTGTCACACGTGAAAGAATCCACCTTCCGGACGTGGAATACGCCGGTATGATCAATGATACGACCGGTTATATTCTCCAGACCGGTTTCACTAAAAATGTATCCGGAGATGTGCGCAATGCGTATTTCCATCTGAAAAAGCAGGGCATGAAACAGCTGGTGCTGGACCTTCGCGGCAATGGCGGCGGTCTGATGCAGGAAGCAGTAAACATTGTCTCTCTATTCGTCCCGAAGGGCTCCCTCGTCGTCACTTCCAAGGGCAACGGAAACGTGACCAAAGATGAATACCGCACATTGACGGAACCGGTGGACACGCAGATTCCGATAATCGTCCTGGTGGACTCGGGCACTGCGTCATCTGCAGAAATCGTGTCCGGAGCGTTCCAGGATATGGACAGGGCCACTGTAATGGGTTCGAGGACATTCGGCAAGGGACTCGTGCAGAGCATCCGCCCGCTACCTTATAACGGACAGCTGAAAATAACCACGGCCAAGTATTACACTCCGAGCGGACGATGCATTCAGGCCATTGACTACAGCCACCGCAAATCCGACGGCAGCGTGGGTCATATTCCGGATTCATTGACACATCAGTTTTTCACTGCGCACGGACGTCCGGTCCGCGACGGCGGCGGCATCATGCCTGACGATACATTGACGGAGAGACAGTACAGCCGACTGGTGTATTCGCTGGTCCTCAACGGCATCATCGACAGATATTCTCTGGAGTACGTAAAGAAGCACGAGAGCATTCCGTCTCTGGAAGATTTCCATTTCTCAGACGCTGATTATGAGGACTTTATCCAGTACGCAAAGGGACAGGATTTCGATTACAGGTCAGGAGCCAAGACATTGTACGACCAGATGAAGAAGGAGCTCGAGAAGGATGGCATGGCCGGGACAATGATGGATGAGCTGGATGCGCTCGCGAAAAAGCTGGACATGGAGAAAGAGCAGTTCCTTCTTCTCAAGAAACAGGAAATCATTCCGTTCATAGAGGAGGAAATCGCTACGAGATATTATTATCAGGAAGCAGGCGTGCAAGTGCGTCTGAGATATGACAATCAGCTGCGGGAGGCATTGACAAAACCCCGCATCAAATATTAAACATGGAAAACGCCCGGCAACAATCCGGGCATTTCCCAACTTGAAAACTTATGAGTACTAAAGACAAACTGGTTTCCAACTTTCTTTTGGGGACGGCAGGCGGGATGCAGTATCTTGCGTTGAAGAAGGCCTGCAAGAATCCCCGCGAGACGAGCGCCAAGACATTGAGAGGGGTGCTGGATTATGCTAAAGACACTGTTTACGGCAAGGAGCACCATTTCGCTGACATCCTCGCTGCCAAGGAAAATGAGGAGCTGTTCAAGCTCTGGCAGGAGAATGTGAAACCAAATGATTATGAAGATTTCAGGCCTTATGTAGAGAGGCACAAACATGGTGAGAGCGACATTCTGTTTCCGGGAAAGCCGGTGCTGTATGCGACCACTTCAGGAAGTACGGCCGAGCCTAAATGGATTCCTATCACGGAGAAGTATCTGAAGACCGTTTACGGCAAGATGACCAAGGTGTGGCTCTTCAATTTCCTGAAGAACCGTCCGAATGTCTATAAGGGAAAGATCCTTTCCATCGTGGGCAAGGTCGTGGAGGGCTACGCTCCTGACGGAACCGTATTCGGCTCTGTATCAGGCGTTACGCAGAGGGACGCTCCGGGATTCGTGAAGAAGTTGTACACCAATCCGCAGTGCGTCTATTCTATAGCCGACTACAACGCGCGCTACTATATCCTTATGAGGATGGGCGTGGAGAATGATGTCACTCTGATCGTCACTGCCAACCCGTCCACCATCGTGGAGCTCCAGAACAATGTGAACAAGTTCTATGATGATTATGTCAATGACATCGAGCATGGTACCATTTCTGACAAGATAAATCTCGAGCCGGAAATCAGGAAGGAGCTCGAGGCCTGCGTGAAGCCTAATCCGAAAAGGGCTGCCGAGCTCAGGGCATTGAAAGAAAAATACGGTAGAGTCCTGCCTAAGCATTATTGGCCTAACATGCAGATCCTGAATACCTGGAAATGCGGCAACACTAAAGTTTACCTGGACAAGTTCAAGGACTCTTTCCCGGAGACAATGCTGCATCAGGAATTCGGATACTTCTCTTCAGAATGCCGTTTCGGACTGGTTCTGGACGACACGCTGAACACTGTACTTTTCCCTCATTACCATTATTATGAGTTCGTTGCGGAAGAGGACATTGACAATCCGGAGCCGAAGTTCCTGCAGGTGGATGAGCTTGTGGAGGGCAAGAGATATTGTCCTTACGTGACTACTTTCGCAGGACTTTACAGGTACAACATGAATGACCTGCTGGAGGCCGGCCCTAAGTTCGAAGGCACGCCGACTGTCCATATGATCCAGAAAATCAATGGAATAGTCACTATCACAGGCGAGAAGCTCCACGAGCGTCAATTCATCGAGGCGGTGCGTCAGGCTGAGGAAGAAACCGGCATGAGGACAGCATTCTTCATCGGATTCGCGGACCTGGAGCTGTCTGCATACCATTTCTATTATGAGTTTGCTGACCAGGGCACGAGCCAGGCTGATGCAGAGAAGTTCACTGAGGTTGTGGACAAGTATCTGCGCAAACAGAATGTGGAATATGTCACCAAGCGCGATTCTCTAAGGCTCAAGGATCCTATAACCCACAGGCTCTGCAAGGATTCATTCGAGAAGTTCAAGGCTCGCTGCATCTCTGAAGGCGCACGCGACGGTCAGTTCAAGCTGAACATCCTGCTTCAGGACGAGGTCCGTCACGCCAAGTTCAAAGATCTGGTAATCAATGAATAGCATCAAAGCCATCATATTCGATCTTGACGGGACTTTATACGAGTCCCGTCATTTTCCATTGAGACTTATATTGGCCGATCCGCTGCACATCTGCACGCTCGCCGCTGAGAGGAAATGCCGTAAACAGCTGCGTGGCAGGCAGTTCGCTTCGGCGGAAGAGTACTACCGTGAGCTGTTTCTCCTGATGGGGAAAGGCTCGCCGGAAAAAGCCGGACGTTGCCGCAAGTGGTTCTTTGACAGATACATGCCTGCGCAGATCCGAATCATCAGGGAGTCTTTCGGGCCTCGGAAGGATGTGAAAGCTCTTATGGAAAAGCTGGCCGCTGACGGATACAAGGTCGCCGTGCTTTCCGATTACGGGGCTGTAGAGGAGAAGCTTGCAGCTTGCGGCCTGTCATCTGAGATGTTTTTCACCGTGGCTGAGTCTGCTGAGCTCGGCAGTCTGAAACCGGACAGGAATGTATTTCTCAACATATGTTCAAGGATGGGTGTGGAACCATCTGAGACGCTTATGGTGGGTGACAAGGTCTCTACTGACGGAGGCGCCATCGATGCAGGCCTCCAGTTCATACATATCATTGACAACGAAAAGGACCGCGGAAAAAGCGGCCCTCAATATACTGACAGACTCTGGAGCGAATTCCTGAGAATGTTTATGTAATCCTTTATTCCATTGCCGGCCACGGATTCTTCTTTATCCCGGCCATCTTCACCATCTGGCTGTGCGCTTCTTTCAGGATGCGTTCCACTTCTTTTTTGCGCGGAACTGTCAGGTCCGGAATAATCGGAACGCCGATATACAATGTCAGCAGTGGCACATCCGGTTTTTCCGTCAGCTTGTATAGTCCCGTTCTCGGTCTGTATGTAATCACACAAGGAACCACAGGCATACCATATTTATATGCCATTGTGAACGCTCCTGTGCGAAACGGTCTTATCGGTGCATAAAAGCGCCAACTTGAAGCCTCCGGAAACACATGTATCCACTGTCTGCGTCTATGCAGCTCGTCGAAGGCTTCATTGAAAGGACGCATTCCTGAGCGCTCTTCGGGGATGGGAATTCCTCCGGCATAACGCATGAACCACATATCCTTTCCCTTCATATGTTCTCCGAATATCGGGAACCAGAGATTTTTCATGCCTATCGCCTGCGTGATGCAGACGAGATCCCATCGATAAACGTGATTGCAGACCGTCATTGCACCGTCAGCCAATGCTGTCTTGAAGGGCTTGAGGTTTTCTTTTCCGACGATCTTGAGGCCGTATCTTATCCTGTTCAACGGCTGGACTAAAAAGACTCTGGCAAGCCTGTTCAGGAAATGATGGAATTTATAATGTCCGGAATCATCAAGATACGGAAAGGAGCCGTCGAGTTTCACGTCGCTGCCGTCATACTTCACTCCGACGATATGCTTCCCCGGATCGTCTTCCGGATATTCCACGTCATAGTCGGGCAAGTAAAAGCCTTCCTCGACTTCCATCTCCCGATAGCGCAGGTTGTCAATTCCCTTACCCATCTCAGGATTTCTTTTTGGAAACGGACTTGGACCTCTTTATGGCCTGTTTTACCTTAGCTTTCCGCGCGGCCTTGTCTCCTTCTCCAGGAGCGGCTTTCTTTCTGGAAGTGCTGTCGAAGACCTTTGCCGCAGGACGACGTTCTTCATATTGGCCCGGAATATCCGGAAGTGAGTCCTCTCTGCGCTCATTTCCGGTCTCAACCAGTTCATAGTCAAGCAGCTTCTGGTCCAGATTCGTAGCTTTCACGCGTATTTTCACAGGATCACCGAGGCTGTAAACGACTTTGGTACGTTTTCCGACTATCCGGTAATGGTCCTGGTCGAACTCGAAGAAATCAGACTGGATGTCACGCAGCGCCACCATACCTTCTATCTTTGTCGGCTCTATCTCCACGTACATTCCCCACTCGGTAAGTCCTGAAATATGTCCTTCATATTCTCCGCCCACCTTGTCCTGCATAAATTCCACGAGCTTGTACTTCGTGCTGGCGCGCTCGGCTTCTGCTGCAACTACTTCACGCTCAGATGCATGCTTGCACTGTTCCTCATAATAAGCCTTGTTCTGTGAATCGGCTCCGTCCAGATACATCGCGAGCAGCCTGTGCACCATCGTGTCAGGGTAACGTCTGATAGGCGATGTGAAATGAGTGTAGAACTTGAATGCAAGGCCATAATGCCCGATATTGTCGGTGCTGTAGCAAGCCTTCGCCATTGACCTGAGCGCAAGCATTTCTATCGCTGCAAACTCCGGCTTGTCCTTGGCCTCAGCCAAGAGCGTGTTCAATGCTTTTGCGAGTTTCCTGCCGTCGTCGGCATCTTCCATCTTGTATCCGAAATTGCCCGCGAAATCTCTCAGGCCATTCACCTTATCCGGATTAGGCACATCGTGGATACGATACACGAATGTCTTGGCATTCTTTTTGGCCGTGCCGTTCATTTTGCCGTCCGTAGCGATAAATTCTGCCACAGAGCGGTTTGCCAGAAGCATAAACTCCTCAATAAGCCAGTTGGCCTCCTTGGAAATTTTCTGATATACTCTTACAGGGCGGCCCTTTTCGTCCACTTCCACCTTCATCTCCGGCCGCTCGAAACTGATGGCACCGGAAGCGAATCTGCGTTTGCGGAGAATCGACGCGATCTTGTGCAATGTCAGGATTGCCTCTTTCAGTTCACGTGGAATCAGGCAGCCTTCATACACGCCTGCGCCCATCATTGCCTCAGTCTTCGCGCGACGAGCCGCAGCTTCAGGTGAAGCCTCCAGAATAGGGTCCTTGACTACGGAATGAATACCGTCCGTACCGCCCCTGAGTTCCATATTGTAGGATTCCTCACCATTGTCGATAATCTGCTGGGCAGTCTCATAAGCGAATCTGTAATCGGAGCGGATGACTGTCCTTCCGAACCAGTGGCTGACAATCTTGGCAAGAGGCGAGATCTCGAACACCGCCGAGAAAGTGAGCTTGTCCTCATTAGGCCTGAGCGAACAGAGCTTGTTGGAAAGCTTTTCCGGAAGCATCGGGACTGTCCTGTCCACCAGATACACGGACGTGCCTCTCGACTGGGCCTCCTTGTCCACGACAGACCCCGGAGTGACATAATACGAAACATCGGCAATATGTACACCGACCTCGTAGTTTCCATTGTCCAGTTTCTTGAATGAAAGCGCATCATCGAAGTCCTTTGCGTCCTCAGGGTCGATGGTAAAGGTCAATGTCTTTCTGAAATCCTTTCTGCCCTTGAGGTCCTTCGCCGTGATTTTATCGGAGATGCCGTCTGCAGCGTTCTCCACTTCAGCTTCGAACCTGTAAGGCAACCCGTATTCGGCCAAAATCGAGTGCATTTCAGTATCATTCTCGCCCGGCTCGCCCAAGACATCCACGATATAGCCATGCGGATTCGGCTCTCCCCTGTCCCAATTGTCCACAAGCGCTGCCACCTTAAGTCCGGTGTGGACCTTAAGTTCGCAGTCTTTTCCATCCACCGTTTCGGTAACTCCCGCCACAGCAAACTCCTTGTTGCCCAGAGACTTGAGATATCCCGTCTCCGAGACGGTGCCTTTTCGCCGCATAAGCGGACGACCTTTTTCGTCAGTTATGTCAATGCTGATGTCATATGGCATTACACGGCTCTGCATGAGAACCCATGCCTGGTTGCCGACCACGTGGAGGACTCCCACAAACGGCTTTCTGGACCTCTCCAGGACGCAGATGACCACGCCTTCCTGACGTTTGCTGTCTGTCTTCTCCTTGGTTACGGCCACTTTCACGGTATCACCGTTCAGTGCGCCCTTGGTCTTTCCGTTGCGGACAAATATGTCATCCTCCATTCCTTCTACCTTGACAAAAACGAATCCGTCCCTTGTCATCTGGACGGTTCCCGTATAGTCAGGGCATTCCTTCAGAGGCTTTTCATTATCTTTTCTGCTCATTTTTCCGGAAGCGTCGCCTCTACGACCGGACATGCGTCCTTTCCCTCCGTCTCTTCTTGAATCTTCGCGTTTTCCGCCGCTGCGTTTTCGTCTGTCGAATGCCATATTCTCTTATCTGTTTAAATTCCAATATGCAAAATTAAATAAAACATTAATGATTAGCACAAAAAGAGGTAGGGATTTTGTATCTTTGCGCGCGGAAAACAAATAGTAACAGATATGAATAGAAAAGTTCTTCTTATGATTCTTGATGGCTGGGGCGAGGGCAAGCATGACCACTCGAACGCCATCTACACTGCCGGAACACCTTTCATTGACTCTCTCAGAGCCAAATATCCTATGAGCCACCTTCTCACTTGCGGCGAGGCCGTCGGTCTTCCTGACGGGCAAATGGGCAATTCTGAGGTAGGCCACATGAATCTCGGTGCCGGACGCGTTGTATATCAAGATCTTATGAAAATCAATAAGACCTGCCGTGACCACAAACTTCTCAGCCGTGCAGAAGTCAAGGGCGTATATGATTATGTAAAAGAGAGCGGCAAGAAACTTCACCTGATGGGGCTCTGCTCTACCGGCGGCGTGCACAGCTCACTCGACCATTACTACGAGTTCCTGAACGTTGCCAAAGAATATGGCCTGGAGAATGTCTATGTACACTGCTTCATGGACGGACGTGACACCGACCCGCACAGCGGAAAGGGCTTCGTGGCCGACCTCGAGAAACACATGGCAGAGAGCACCGGAAAGGTTGCCACAGTCTGCGGCCGTTTCTATGCAATGGACCGTGACAAGAGATGGGCACGCGTAAAAGAGGCTTATGACCTTCTCACCGAAGGCAAAGGTGCTGCTTTCACCTCTGCAACTGAAGGTATCCAGGCGTCTTATGATGCAGATGTCACCGACGAGTTCATCAAACCTATAGTTGTTACAGATGCTGCAGGTGCACCTCTCGCAAAGGTAGAGGAAGGCGATGCTGTCATCTTCATGAACTTCCGCAATGACCGTGCACGTGAAATCACTTCCGTTCTCACCCAGCAGGATATGCCGGAAGAGGGCATGCACGTCATTCCGAACCTCTACTACTGCTGCATGACTCCGTACGATGCCGCATTCAAGGGTCTGCACATTCTCTTCGACAAGGAAATCGTGAAGGACACCCTCGGTGAAATCGTATCCAATGCAGGTCTTCACCAGCTCCGCATCGCCGAGACTGAGAAATATGCCCACGTGACATTCTTCTTCAATGGCGGCCGCGAGACTCCTTTCGAGAATGAGGACAGGATCCTGGTTCCTTCTCCTAAGGTTCCGACTTATGACCTCCAGCCTGAGATGAGTGCCCCTATCGTAACCGAGAAGCTTATCGGAGCTATCGACAGCGACAAGGAGGATCTCATCATCCTCAACTACGCAAATGGCGACATGATCGGCCACACCGGTGTCTATGACGCTATCGTGAAGGCTGTCAGATGCATTGACGGCTGCGTCGAGAAAGTTGTCACAGAGGCCATCAAGCATGACTATGTCATCCTCATCACTGCCGACCACGGCAATGCCGACCACGCTGTCAATGAGGACGGCACTCCGAACACCGCCCACTCACTCAATCCGGTTCAGTTCATTGTTGTCAATGCCGGTGACGAAGTAAAGAGCGTGAAGGACGGCGCCCTCTGCAACGTGGCTCCTACCATTCTCAAGCTGATGGGCCTTCCTCAGCCTGCAGACATGGATGCAGAACCGTTGATATGATGATTTGAGAATCATACTATTATACACCCCTCGGGTTCCTGGTGGAAAACCGAGGGGTTTTTGCATACTGCGCTCTTCCATTCGCACGCAGCTCGAGGAAAAGTTCAAGAGTATCAACGGCGAACTTTACAAGGCGTATTCCCTAAACCAACCACACCACCAGCTTCGACTTTTTCTGTTTTTTTTGCGTATAGTCCCTATTCCTATTCCCCCCCGAACAAGACTCCCATCTGCCGTTTTAGATTTCCCGAGGCCCTCACTCCTCCACCTCACAAATTCCGAAGGCCGCAACCGAGCGTGCCCCGCAACCGAGCGTGCACTTCTCCCTCGAAACACCACACTTACATAGCCCATAAGCAATTTTGACGATCAATCGAACTAATGCCTTATTTACAAGTAAATAGGGGCATGCACCTGCAGTGCACGCCCCTATCGCGTTTAGGTTATATCTTTGAATATAAACCTTAGAATTAGGTCATTTATTTCCAGCCGTCGTTCTGTGTGAGAGCATCATTAAGCTGGAGCTGATTCTGCGGAATGGGATAGAAGTAGTACTTCTTGTCGAATTTACGAGTCTGACCCCAATCGCAGTTGTAATAGCCGTCAGCAGTCATCTTACCGGCTGTAATATCGGCAGGAGCGTCTGCAATGTAAGCGCCCTTAGCGATGTCAGGATTGGTGGTGAAGTCAAGCTTGTCAAGCTGGTGCCAACGTACGAGATCCCAGTAGCGGATGCCATCGTCAAGCATAAGCTCGCAACGACGGAGACGGCGGATTTCGTAAATAAGGCTGGATACGCCCATATTGTTCTTCGGGTCATTGATACCGTTCAAGAAAGCAACCGTGAGCTTGGAAGTGTCGATGCCGGCACGATTCCACAGAGGTTTCATATACTTGGTGAGGTCAGCATCGGTGAGGGTGCCAAGTTCGGCCTTAGCCTCGAGGATGCCTACGTACAGCCGACCACCCCAGAACAAGGGTGCGCAAAGGTAGTTCTTGTTGATTTCGTTCACAACTGACTGCGGAACAGTCAGGTTGTTGAACTTGGCAACACCGTAACCGGTGCTGGACCATTGACCAACGGTATTGGGAGCTGCCCAAGTCATACCGGGGAAGAAGATATGGTCATAAGTAATGACCGATAGACGCTGGTCACGTACATCGAGCAGATTAGCGATGCTTATCGAAGTTTCACTTTCAACGGTACCGTGGTCGGTTTTGTTATACGAAGTCTTGCTTGCAGGCAGACCATCTTTGAATACGAATGCGTCGAATGCGTCTTTGGTGATACCGGCAACGCCGTCAGATGCGTTGGAGTAGTCAGAGATGGAGTTCATGAATACTCCATCGGCATAAGTCTTGCAGAAGATGATTTCGCTGTTGTTAGTGATGCCATTGAAGCCACCACCTGCAGTGCGGAACGACTGGTACAAGCTTGCATAACTGCTGTTGATCGGATAGCGAGCTGCGATAGCCTCTCCGGCCTTAACAGCCTCGCCATAGAACTTATCGGAACGAGCCTTGTCGTTCTGGTGGTACTTGGCGTATGCTCCTTCGTAGAGACAAACCTCAAGTTTGAAAGCCTGTGCCATATCCTTAGAGAACTGAGTCTTGTTGCTCTGTGTACCTATGTTGGCCACTGCATAGTCGAGGTCGGCAAGAACATAGTCCATAACCTCATTACGCGGAGTGCGTGCGCCGAAGAGTTCTGCCTGATCTGTCGGGTCAAGAGCCTTGGTTACCAGAGGCACATCACCATAGCGACGAACCAGGTCATAGAAGCTGCGTGCACGGTGCAGACGAGCCTGTGCTACATAGTTTGCCTTATTTGCATCGCTCAGCGACGAGCTTTCTACACCCTCGATTACGAGATTAGCACGACGAATTTCGGTATAGGGTGCAGTCCATGAACCGGAAGTCGCAGGAATACTGGTGAATGACCAGTTGGAGAAAGCTGTACGGCCGGCCTGGTCGTCGGAGAGCCAGCTCCAGTAGAAGTCACC
>OQVS01002626.1_pt1 | contig 11258 bp, 9 predicted proteins | sample 1691601 | NCBI WGS metagenome assembly OQVS01 (sample SAMN03418268, study PRJEB22391) | human gut metagenome | biome: human-gut; feature: organic feature; material: feces | host: Homo sapiens | place: Tanzania | collected 2013-01 | reverse complement strand
GGCGTTCTGCACGTTGGTCACATCGGTGGTCATACGGGTTACAAGGCCAGCTGTGGAAAAATGGTCAATGTTCTGGAACGAAAAATCCTGAATATTGTCATACATGGCCTTTCTTAAATTTTTACCGAATCCCATGGATGCTCTCGCTGCAAATACGCCGGACAGAGTTCCTGCCGCCAGAGAGAGCATGGCAACTACCAGCATCAGCAGTCCCATCTTCACCACATAATTCATATATTTCTTTTGTTAATATTTCTAATCTTTCTTTCAACTGATTACCATATTTATTTAATTCATCAACATCTAAATACATACCATTCCATTGCATTTCAGCTAATACTTCTACTGTTGGCATATCTATATTTTTAAATAATTCTATTGCATTGATTTCTTCTAGTTTTTTTTCTGTTACATCTTTTATTTTTGATATTATATATGCATATAAAGTATATTTTTTTACTTTATCTTCTTTGTTCATCAGTGCTACAGGCTTGCCTACCAGAGCAACAGATTCTTCAATGAGATGTTCCAGAAGGTCATTGACGCTGTGGGAAGCCGGTTATTCCCTTGGAATGAGTTATCAGCAGACCTTTCGCCGTATCATCATTCCGCAGGCTGCCACCGTTTCCATTCCGCCGCTTTTTAACACCTTTATCGGTCTCGTCAAGGATACTTCCCTTGCATCTACGATCATGATCGGTGAGATGTTCCGTAAAGCACAGGAAGCCGCAGCAAGCTCGCTCGAATACCTTTGGATCTATATCGAAGTTGCACTCATTTACCTTCTTTTCTGTACGCTGTTAACCGGACTGCAGAAATGGATCGAGAAAAAACTGCGTGTCGGAAAGTAGAGGTAGCATATGTATTCTTTGGATAACATTTATAAATCATTTGACAATAACCAGATCTTAAAAGGTGTCTCCTTAGAGATTCCGAAAAATAAAACCACGGTTCTGATCGGACCATCCGGTTCCGGTAAGACAACATTGCTGCGCTGTATTAATCTGCTTGAGATCCCGGACAGCGGCACCGTGAATGTAAACGGTTTCTCTATGACCTTTCATGAAGGACAGAAAGTAAAATACAGCAGTAACGAGATTCGAAATATCCGTATGAAAACCGGTATGGTATTTCAGAATTTTCAGCTTTTTCCTCACAAAACTGTGCTGGAAAATATTATGGAAGGTCCCATCACGGTCTTAAAAAAAGACCGTGCAGAATGTGAAAAAGAGGCACTTTCCCTTTTAGAGAAAGTCGGACTCTCCGATAAGCGCGACGCCTATCCGGGACAGCTCTCCGGCGGCCAGCAGCAGAGAATCGCCATCGCAAGGGCACTCGCCATGAAACCGGAACTACTTCTTTTTGATGAGCCTACCAGCGCCTTAGACCCGGAACTTGAAGTGGAAGTTTTAAATATCATCCGCAGACTGGTTGACGAGAAACAGACCATCGTGATCATTACACACAAGATGTCTTTCGCAAGAGAAGTGGCAGATAAAGTTGTTTTCTTCGATGAGGGAAAAATCTTAAAAGAGGGAACTTACGCTGAGCTTGAGCAGAGTAATATTCCAAGAATTACACAGTTTTTAAATATGTTAAATTAAACAATCAACTATATACTTCGCAGATATTCCATTATCATGGATCTGATATCAAAGAATCCGTGCCTGATCATTCCTGATCCGCACGGATTCTTTTTATCCCTGACTTATCTGTCATTCTTTTTCAATATTTACGAAACCCTGTTTACTACTCAAACTCAATCCAGTCCAACTTCAGTTCCGGTGTCACATACTCTGCTTTCAGTTCATAATACCCCGGCATAAATTTCACACGGCACATCCGCTGTGTCAGGAAACGCTCTCCGGTTCCACCTGTCTGGACGGTTGCCATCAGTTCTCCATTCAGATACAGATTGGCTGTTCCCTGTGCCAGCCCCTCTATCGGGAAACAAAAATGTGCATTCAAATTGAAAATACTCTCTTTTTCCACATAAAGAACCACGTTTTCAAATTTTTCCGCTTCGATCCGGCTGCCTTTCTGCAGTGTGCAGACTTCTTTTCCCTCTGTATTTACCGCTTCTTTTGCAGTAAATGAAAGCAGTGGATCAAAATCTTTTAACGGACGTTTCATCACAGGTGTACCAAGCAGGAAACGGCAGATATTCTTTGCGCAGCGCTGTAATTCTCCAACTGTAAGTTTTCCTTCTTCCAGTGCCTCTAATGTATCATCGCCTGCTGCATTGATGGCAGCACCATTATTGTTGACTACCATGTATAGATCATTCTGCGCACGAACCATACAGGAAGTATATTTCGGACTTGCTTCCCCGCCATTTACAACATCGTTCATTTTTGCCCACCAGTCTGTCATAACAATTCCATCGTAGCCCCACTCGCCACGCAGAATCGTTGTGTTCAAATCATAATTTGACGCTGTCCAGTGTCCGTTGACCGGATTATAGGAAGTCATGATTGAGTTGGCATTTCCCTCTTTCACGGCAATCTCAAAGCCTTTCAGGTAAATCTCGCGGAGTGCACGCTCTGACACGACAGAATTGGCCATGTGACGCGCTGTCTCCTGGTTATTTGCTGCAAAATGTTTTACTGTTGCAGAAGAACCGGCTTTTCGGATTCCTCTCGTCATTGCCGCTGCAAACTGCCCTGTCACAAGCGGATCTTCACTGAAATACTCAAAGTTACGTCCGTTTAACGGATAACGGTGGATATTGATACCAGGTCCAAGCAATGTGTCGATCTCATTGCCGACTAATTCTTTGCCTTCCATCTGATATAATTCTTCCATCATCGGGATATTAAAAGAACATGCAAGCAATGTTCCGATTGGAAGCTGTGTTGCCTTTAACCCGCTTTCCATACGGATACCGGATGGACCATCGGAAGCACATGCGATCGGGATACCATATCCATACAGGCTGTCGCTGACACCGCCAAACGCAGATGCCGTACCAGGTGTTACCTTCGGGCTGCTCATTCCTTCACCGCGGACGATCACTGCTAATTCTTCATTCGTGAACTGTGCCACAAATGTGTTTAATTCTTCTTCCACACTGCTGCCATTTTCAATTTTCTCTGCAACATCCTGTAATGTGATACCTTTATTTCCAGTCTGCGGCAGTTCTTCCGGCAGACGGCTTTCGATCCTCTCTGCAAGGTTTACCGTCTGCTGTGGGGTCTTTTCATATGCACATGCAAATGTACCGTCCGCCCTTCTCCCGCCTGTCTTAAGACGTGAATACTCTTTCGTCGGCGCAAGTGCTTCCTCTAATGCTTCTGTAACAGTGCAGGAAGAAACCTCATAGCCGCCTCTGCCATCCACATCCACTTTCTCTGTACATCTGACACTGTTTCCGACATAAATCTCATACATGCCTTCCTCTAAGACATAGCAGGACTTATGGCCGGTCACGCCGCTGTCATCGTAGGATGCAAATCTGTTTACCGGAATCGTAAGTTCTAACACTTCTTCCCCTCCCGGCGCAAGCAGTTTTGTCTTTGCAAATCCACACAGTACTTTTGCCGGTTTTCCAAGCTGTCCCTGTGGTGCGGACACATAGACCTGTACAACCTCTTTTCCGTCTGCCGTTCCGGTATTTTTCACACGGACATGAAGTATGATCTGTGCGTCTTTTCCATTTCCTGTGCTTTCTGCCTTTACCGTCTCCACGGAAAATTCGGTATAAGATAAACCGAAACCGAACTCATACATTACTTTTTCCGGTGCAAATGTTTCAAAATAGCGGTAGCCGACATAGATATCTTCCGCATAAATATTTTCTGTCTTACTTCCAAAATGGTCTGCTGCCGGGTAATCAGAAAGTTTCTCCGCGATCGTATCCGTCAGTTTTCCGGATGGTGTCACCCTGCCCGATAACAGATCTGCAACAGCATTTGCTCCTTCCATACCCCCCTGCCAGATGTAGAGGATTGCTTTTATATGATCCTGATAGGATGCATCCTTCGCCCAACTCATGTCAATGATGTTAGACACATTTAGAAGTACAGCGACTTCATCAAAATATTTTGTCACAACACGGAGATTTTCTTTTTCTCTCTGTGTCAGAAGATAGCTTCCTTCTGTGTCCTCATAATCTTTATCCTCCCCGGCAGTTCTTCCGATCAGAAAAATAGCTTTTTTTGATTTCTCTGCTGCGCGGCATGCGATCTCATCCGTGATCTCCATTTCTTCCTGATGCCACGGCTCTGCTGCCCAGCCACCGCCTCCATTGTCAAACGGATGCTCTTTTAACCATTCTTTATAGATTTCTACCAGTTCCTCATTTACCGAAAATGCCTGATTTTCACTGATTCCATCTAAAATATTTTTCACATACGGCACATTTACCGCTCCACCTGAACCGGTCCCGCTGCGGTAATATTCAATCTGGCTTCTTCCAAAAATAGAAACTGTCTCATTCTTTTCAATCGGAAGCATATGCCCCTCATTTTTTAAAAGTACTGCTCCTTCTGCTGCTGCCTCTCTGCAATATACTGCCAGCTCCGGCAGCGGAACACCGATTCCACTGTTACTCATGATAATCCTCCATCTTAATCAATTTTTAGTATTAATCCCAAAATACGCTTCGCGCAGATTTCCATCTCTTCTCTTGTCAGCACTCCTGCCTCTTTTGCACGGAGCAGGCTCTCCGGGAATCCACATGCCATCTTAACGTCATTTCCTGCTTTTACTTCTTTATAATGCTCACCGCTTGTCCACCAGTCGGTTGTGACCATGCCCTGATAGCCCCACTCGCCTCTTAAGACATCCTCTAAAAGTTCACGGTTCTCAGAAGTTCTGTGACCGTTTACGATATTGTAGGATGACATGATACACCACGGATCTGCCTCTTTTACAATGATCTCAAATGCCTTTAAATAAATCTCTCTGGCTGCCCGCTCGGATACTCTTGAATCGCTTTCCTTACGGTTTGTTTCCTTGTTGTTGCATGCAAAATGTTTCACTGTTGCAGCGATATGTTTTGACTGGATTCCCTTTACCATTGCAGATGCCATTTTTCCGGTTAAATACGGATCTTCGGAATAATATTCAAAGTTTCTTCCGCAGAGCGGGCTTCTGTGGATGTTGACCGCAGGAGTCAGCCATACGGCAATGTTATTCTCCTTAACCTCAGCTGCACCGGCTGCACCGACCTGATATACCACATCCGGGTTCCAGGTACATGCCAAAAGAGTCGCACACGGCCACGCTGTCGTAACTACGCCGCATTTTTTCTCGATACGGAGCCCGGCTGGTCCGTCCGCCGTCATAATATTTGGAATGCCATACTCCGGCATATTTCCAAACCCAAATGTATTTGCCACACCGGTATTCGGCTGCCCGCCTAAAATATGGGCAAGCTCCTCATCCGTTATCTGTGCCACAAATTCATCCATTGTGATCTTGCCTTCTGCAACTTCCATAAAAATATGTGCGTCTTTCTTGTATGGCTGTAACCAGATCTGATGCCCCGGCAGTGCACGGACAGCCGGCGAAAATCCGTCACTCTCCTCTCTTAGGACACGTTTAATTGCAGAATAATTCGGGTCATTCGGCTCAGACTGTGGAAGTTTTTCAAAACTTCCATCGGAGAGCATGCGCTCCGATAGCGAAGTAGGAACCAGTTTTGCGGTAAGCTGTTCTGTGACCGTATCTTCTTCCATCGCAAAGCAAAATACCTGCTCTGTTTCCCTTACGGATGTGCCGAGGAAAAACTGGTATTCACCTTTTTCCAGCACATAGGCTGATTTTTTGATCTTTCCAAGGTCATCATAAGATGCAAGCTGTTCCACCGGTGCTTCTAACATCAGAAGCTGTGTCTCCCCCGGAGCTAACAGGCGCGTCTTTTCAAATGCCGCAAGGACTCTCTTTGCTTTTCCAAGCACTCCCTGCGGTGCCTGTGCATACAACTGCATAACTTCTTTTCCCGGATATTTTCCGGTATTTGTCACATTGACACGCACGCGGATCACACCATTTTCTTCTTCGGCAGATACCAGCGCTCGTTCAAACGTCGTGTAAGATAAGCCATAACCAAATGGATAATTGACCTCTTTATCTGCCCCCGGTATCGTCTCAAAGTAGCGGTAGCCGACATAGATATCTTCTTTGTAATCCACATATTTTACAGATTCATGGAACGTCGCAGACGACGGATAATCTTCCAGTTTCTTTGCAAAGGTATCAGAAAGCTTTCCGGATGGATTGCCGATACCACACAAAAGCTCTGCAGCAGCGCTTCCACCTTCCATGCCTCCCTGCCATGCCATCAGCACCGCCTGAATTTTGTCATTTCCTGCAAACCAGTCTGTATCGACCATGCCGCCGACATTCATGACAACTGCTACCTTTCGGAATAGCTGCTGCACCTGTTCTACCATCGCGCGTTCTTCCTTTGTCAGGTAAAAATCTCCGTCCGGGAAGATACGCTGTGCCTTTTCTGCCAACGGATCTATCTGTACAGACTCATCTGTCTCCTTATCATAAGAACTCTTTCTGTCCCATCCTTCCCCGGAAAAACGGCTGATACAGATCACTGCCGTGTCCGTATATGCTCTTGCTTTTTTTGCAATTTCTTCCGGGAACGCAGGCTCTACTGTCATTCCCGGCTCTGCACCTGCTTCATACTGTTTTTCTACATCTTTACGGTAATAATCGGAAAGTGCCTCATACACTTCTACCTGTTCCGACAGTTTTTTGAATCCTTCATAGAGGTTTGTCGTATAAGAAACGGTTACATCACCGCTTCCGCCACCACCCTTGACATAGTCAAAACTGCCTTTTCCGAACAGGGCAAGTTTAGTGCCCTCAGAAAATGGAAGAAGGCCTCCCTCGTTCTTTAAGAGGACCATGCCTTCTTTGGCGGCTTCTTTTGACAGGGTGATGTGTGCTTTTGAGGCAGTAACTTTGGTACCGTCAGTTCCGAGCGGGAGGTTGGGTTGATAAAGTGATCTTTGCCATTTTTCCATGATTGTGGGCTCCTTTTTCAAATTCTGTTCTTCTGTTCTTCTGTTCTTCTGTTCTTATCATACTTACCCCGCGCCTTAATTTCAAGGCAGATAATGACTTGTATTTCGGTCGATATTGACTTATTATGAATTCAGCAACAACGTCCGCTTCATTGTGTCATTCCGAAGTTTTCGCACGCCTTTCCAGAAAATCACTTAATGTATCCGTCCGACGGTTTTCGCACGCCTTTCCAAAAGGCTCCCCAACCCGCCCTGCAGTCTGACCGGCGCCGGGGGCGCCCGGGGAAGACTGGACCGTCTTACAGCCTTTTGTGTGTTTCTTAGTGGACACATAAACAAAAGGTCATGCTGCGGACAGTTGTCCGAGCCTAGACAACCTCCAGGCTTCCACAATCCTCAAGGCGAGTTCTGGGAGCAGCATGAAATCGCCACTTTGTTTAGGTGCCCACTTAGAAACACTAAAAAGCTGTAACCGGTCCCGCCTTCCCCGGGCGCCCCCGGCACCGGTCAGACCGCAGGACGACTCGCCAAAACAATACGAAAGGAGCACCACCATGACCACCCACGAAATCATCACCTCCAAACCAAAACTCCCCGTCTACTTCGACATCTACCAGTCCGACAACCAGCTTGTCCCCAGCCACTGGCATGTACACGTAGAAATTTTATATGTCTCCTCCGGTTCCATGCATGTCATCTGCCGCGAAGAGTCTTTCCTGCTGCATGCAGGTGACATCTTTCTGGTGAACTCCGGCGACATCCACTACACCCGCACAATCGGAAGAACGGAAACCTACCTGCTGCAGATTCCATTTGACTTTTTCAATCAAATGCTTCCCGGCTTCGCCTCCATCCGTTTTCAGGAATACTTTTCTGCGGAAAAATATAAAAATGACCCCGTATTCTGTGAAATGCGGGATCATTTACTGACCATGGGTTCTCTATACAAAAATGAAAAAAATGGCTACCAGTTTTTATTTGGCAGCCACCTTCATCAATTTCTTTATATACTTTATACATCTTATGTCCTGCCGCAGTCACAGAGTACCGTCTCGCAGGACACCAAAACGCTCACACGGCTCAAAGATATCATCACCTATGTGGAAGGGCATTATATGGAACCGCTCTCCCTCTCGGATATCTCCAGCCGTTTTGCACTCAATCCGGAATACTTCTGCCGGTTTTTTAAGAAAAATATGGGATTTACCTTTTTAGAGTACGTCAACATGGTGCGGCTCTCCCATATCTATTCCGACCTCACGCAGACCGGCGACAGCATTACACAGATCATGGAACGCCACGGCTTCGTCAACTACAAGATCTTTAACCGCATGTTCAAGGAAGTATACGGCTGCCTGCCTTCAAAAGTCCGTCATCAATAACCAACTGACTGTCTGCTCTCGGAAATCCGTCCTTAATAACCGATCGGCTTATCCTTGCTTCCAGCCTTAAGACGAGCCATAGCCCGCGCTAAAGAGGCTTTGGAGCGGTGATACTCTTCAATGCTCTGTTTCTGGCGGAGCTGTTCTTCGGCACGCTCTTTTGCTTCCTGCGCACGTCTTAAATCGATCTCCTCCGGCGATTCGCAGGTGTCTACGATGACCGTTGCACGGTTGTTAATGATCTGTGCAAATCCGGTTCCCGTAACACCATAAATGGTGTTGCCGTTTTCCTCTAAGATACGGATTTCTCCGACCTCCACGGCAAACACCATATTTTCATGGTGCGCCTGGATCGCCTTTAAACCATCGTGGAGCGGCAGAACTACCTGTGCACATCTTCCATCGTAAAATACCTTATCACAGGCAATTACTTTTAAGCTAAATGTATTCATGTTCCTCCCTCCTAGCTGGCGGAACCGGTATTACCCATTGTCTTTGCCCGCTCAATGACATCTTCAATCGTTCCTACATTAAAGAATGCAGCTTCCGGATATTCATCCATCTCACCGTCAACGATCGCCTTAAATCCGCGTACCGTGTCTTTTAACGGCACATATTTGCCCGGTACACCGGTAAAGTTCTCTGCAACGTGGAACGGCTGGGATAAGAACTTCTGGATCTTTCTTGCACGGTAAACGACCAGTTTATCTTCTTCGGAAAGTTCTTCCATACCAAGAATTGCAATGATATCCTGTAACTCCGTGTATTTCTGGAGAATCTCCTGAACACGTCTTGCAGTCTCATAATGCTCTTTTCCGACAACATCCTCCTCAAGGATACGGGAGTTTGACTCTAACGGATCAACTGCCGGATAAATACCCTGCTCCACGATCTTTCTGGAAAGAACGGTCGTTGCATCCAGATGTGCGAATGTCGTTGCAGGAGCCGGGTCAGTCAAATCGTCCGCCGGCACATAAACTGCCTGTACAGAAGTAACGGAACCGTTTTTGGTCGATGCGATACGTTCCTGTAACTCACCCATCTCAGTTGCCAAAGTCGGCTGATAACCAACAGCGGACGGCATACGTCCTAACAGAGCGGATACCTCAGAACCAGCCTGTGTAAAACGGAAAATATTATCAATGAATAAAAGCACGTTCTGATGCTCCTCATCACGGAAATATTCTGCCATGGTAAGTCCTGTCTCAGCAACACGCATACGTGCTCCTGGCGGCTCGTTCATCTGACCGAACACTAAGGCTGTCTTTTCAAGTACACCGGATTCTTTCATCTCTGACCAGAGGTCATTACCCTCTCTCGAGCGCTCTCCTACACCGGTAAAAATGGAATATCCGCCGTGCTCCGTTGCAATATTACGGATCAGCTCCTGGATCAATACCGTCTTACCAACTCCGGCACCACCGAACAGACCGATCTTACCACCTTTTGCATAAGGTGCTAAAAGGTCGATAACTTTGATTCCTGTCTCAAGTACTTCAACAACCGGGCTCTGATCTTCAAAAGATGGCGGATCTCTGTGGATACACCAGTGTTTCTCACCCTCTAAAGTCTTGCCGCCGTCTAAGGTATCTCCTAATACATTGAACAGACGTCCCAATGTACCCTGTCCGACCGGAACCGTAATACCGCTTCCCGTAGCAACAACTTCCATGTCCTTGTGAAGTCCCTCACTGGTAGCTAACATAATACAGCGTACTGTGTTGTTACCGATGTGCTGTGCAACTTCCATGACACAGCGTTTTCCGCCGTTGTCTACTTCAAGCGCATCTTTGATAAACGGAAGGTCATTATCTTCAAATTCAACGTCTACAACAGGTCCCATGACCTGTACGATTTTTCCTGTTTTCATTCCGCTTTCACATCCCCTTCCTATTTTTTCTTCTTTTTCTTCTGTGCCTTCGCACCGCCGATTACCTCTGTGATCTGCTGGGTAATCGCAGCCTGACGCACACGATTGTATTCAATGGACAAAGTCTGCAGCATCTCTTTTGCACTGTCTGTTGCCGCCTGCATCGCCATCATTCGTGAATTATGTTCACTGGCAAAAGATTCCACAAGTGCACCGTAAATAAATCCGTTGACATAGTTCGGCACTACATGCTCTAAAATATCCTGCATGGTCGTATCCGCCTTGATCTCCTCCTGATAAATATCAACAGGAGCTTTTCCCATGAAATCCTCTTTTACCAGAGGAAGCAGTTTCATCATCTCCGCTTCCATGGAAAATGAATTTTCCATTTTTGTGTAAATGATGTATACCTCATCCAATTCATTGTTATTGTATAAATCCAGAATACGTTCTGTGATAACTCTGGCTCTGTGCAGAGACGGATTCTGCACCGTGTATTTAAACTCGGTGTCTACCTCTAACCCTTCCTTGGTAAAATACTGTCTTCCAAGTTCTCCGACAACGAACAGTTTGTTATTTTCACCCTGTTCAAATAACTCATGAGCCATTTTAATGACGTTATGGTTATATGCACCTGCCAGTCCCTTATCCGCAGTGATCACAATGTAGCCCCTGCGTTTTTGGTCGTCCGGAATCTCTTCACGCTGGTCAAAATACCGGCTCTTTGCATCCGGAATATGACGGAGCAGTCGTGAGATTGCAGACTGTAACGCATAGAAATACGGTTCTGTATTTTCGAGTTTCTGCTTAGCACTTCTAAGCTTCGCAGAAGAAATCATATACATGGCACTCGTGATCTTCATCGTATCCTGAATACTTTTCATTCGTTTCTGAATTTCCTTGGTATTTGCCATGCTCTATCACCTGCTCTTAAATTCTTTGACTGCCTCTACGATCTTCTCTGTAATCTCGTAGCCTGCCATCTGCATCACAGAGGCAACTACCTCGCTGTCTGCCACG
>OQVS01002625.1_pt1 | contig 11258 bp, 10 predicted proteins | sample 1691601 | NCBI WGS metagenome assembly OQVS01 (sample SAMN03418268, study PRJEB22391) | human gut metagenome | biome: human-gut; feature: organic feature; material: feces | host: Homo sapiens | place: Tanzania | collected 2013-01 | reverse complement strand
GATAACCAGTAAACTTTCCTCATTCTTCTCTCAAACACTTTTTATATGTACTTTCTCGCTTTAAAGCACATACTTTCACAGTGTAAAGCACATACTTTCACAGTGTAAAGCACATACTTTCAGAGCGTACGACTTGATATTCATCCTACGGTAAAAAGAATAATTGGACCTTCGCATACGGCATAGGCTCACAGCATGTCCATCCCCGTCGCACACGGATAAAAGAAAACAAAAAAGGGATGCAAAATGCATCCCCTGTAAGTTTTCTGCAAAAAATGAATTACTCTGCAGCTGGTGCTTCCTCTGCAGGAGCAGCCTCTGCAGGAGCAGCCTCTGCCTCAGCAGCAGCCTTGGCAGCCTCTGCCTCAGCCTTCTTCTCTGCAACCTTCTTTGCGATAGCCTCGTTCACCTTCTTCTCCTCTGCAAGGTTCTTCTCGTAAGCAGCCTTCTTGCCCTTTGCTACCTCCTCGCGGAGAGCATCGAGACCCTTCTGCTTGTCAGCCTTCCATGCGTCGAACTTGGTCTGAGCGTCAGCCTCGCTGAATGCGCCCTTCTTTACACCACCGCGCAGGTGCTTCATCATGTACACACCCTCACGCTTCAAGATGTTGCGTACGGTGTCAGTTGGCTGTGCACCAACCTCTACCCAATAAAGAGCACGGTCAAAATTCAAATCTACTGTGGCTGGATTAGTGTTTGGGTTATAAGTACCAATCTTCTCAGTAAACTTTCCATCACGTGGAGCTCTAACGTCAGCGATTACGATGCTGTAGAAGGCATAGCCCTTACGGCCACCGCGCTGTAATCTGATTTTTGTTGCCATTTTGTTTAATTATTATTTTAGGTTTGAATTTAATGCCATTAACGCGTAATGACATACAAAGGTATTCCTTTTTTGTCGGTCAGCAAGTATCTTGCCCTTGTTTTTATATTATATTTGCTTATTTTAACAAGTAAAGCGCATTATTTACTTCTTTTTCAGACGCACGCCGCACTCCATTCCTTCCATTCCGGAGAGGAAAGCCGCTGCTGATTTCACGAGAGAATTGGTGGAGTAGCTTCCTACAACTCCCGCAAACTTGAGCAGTTTGGCTGTGTCCATTACTATGAGCAGCGAGTTGCCATCAAGCTGTGTGGTGCCTGCCAACTGCTTGAATCCTCCGTCGTATGTCAGATTTACGTGTTTATCCTCGATTGTATATGTGCCGTGAACGGTACGTTTGCCGATGGTCTGCGTGAAGTTGCCCTTCTTGTCAAAGGTCATCTTGAACTTACCCTTCTTGATGCCATACTTGCCGAGAATGGACTGGAGCCTTTTCTCTATAGTAGACGAAACGAGTGAGCCTCCTGCCTGCTTGAGCATATTTGAGCTCTGGAACACCACTGCCGGCTCCTCATATACCCATGTGCCGACGATCTTGTCGGCTGTGGCAACCTTGTCTCCCGAGAAAATCGTTGTCAGTCCCTGGATTATGCTTGACACTGTTGCGCCCGAGTTCGAACCGAACAGTCCGCTCTGGGCTGATGCCGTGTTTGTGTTGAATGCGAGAACAGCTCCGGAAACGAGAGCCTTGAAAATAATATTCTTCATATTTTCTGTTTTTTTAATTAAAGTTCCTTTTAAATAATCTATGCGGACATTTATCATTCAAGCGTGAAAAATCCCGTAGGAGTCTTGCGCTTGAGTATATCCAGCTTAAAGTTCCTGCCCACTTTCTCACCGCAATTGCCGAGCACATTCTCCATCGTTTTGGCAAGAAGGACAGGATGGTTGTTCTCCTCGCTCAGATGGCACAGCCAAACGTGTTTCAATCTGTCTGAAGCACAGGCTGCAATGGTTTCGGCACAAACGCGGTTCGACATGTGACCACGGTCTCCTGCCACCCTCACCTTCAGGTGCTGCGGATAGGGACCTCCGGCAAGCATAGCCTCGTCGTGGTTCGCTTCGATTACGAGATAATCGGCAAGAGAAACGTTCTCTTTTATCTTGTCCGTTACGTGGCCCACATCGGTCATAAGGCAGAACACCACTCCATTGCGCTCGATTCTGTAGCCCACATTGTCGTTGCTGTCGTGCGGCACATCGAAGGGAGTGACCTTAAAGCTGCCAATCTGGTATGTGTCATCCTTCTTTATGTATCTCACGTTTGAGGCTCCGATTTTCTTCCTCACGCAGTAGTTTCGGCGTATACCCTCATGCACAGCCTCGGTGGCATATACCGGGATGTCCCATTCGTTGCTCACGGCACCGACGGATTTCACGTGGTCGGCATGGTCGTGAGTGATAATGATACTGTGTATATCCGATAGTTTTATTCCAAAGTCGTGGTAGTATTTCTTCAGCGACCTCACCCCCACTCCGGAGTCAATCACCAGCGCATCATCGTCCGCCAGCAGGAGATAACTGTTTCCGCTGCTGCCACTACCAAAAGATATGAATTTCAACATTATAAAATCAAATTTAAATGCAAAGATAATGCAAACTGAAGACAATACAAAATTTGCAAAGATAAGAATTGCAAAATGCATAAACAAAAAGCCGTACCCAACGAGTTGCTTGGGCACGGCCATTATTGTATTATGTTTTTTTCTGCTTAGAAGAACAGGTATCTGTTGTCCACTACATTAGCCTTCAGATAAAGTTCCTGCATAAAGTTTCCTGCATACTGCATTGCCTTCTGCTTCAGACGCTGCTCCATTTCCTGGTCATTGAACTTGCCAGGACGCATTGTCTTCGACTTCACCTGGAAGAGGTAAACACCAGCCTCACCCTTTACTGCATGCTTTGAGAACTGTCCTTTGGCTGTTGCAGCTACGGCTCCGCTCAATGCCGGCTCGCTTGCTCCGGTGAGAGTTACGAAGGCAGGCGAAGCGAATGTAATCTGGTTAAGGTCTGTAACCTTTGCACCCTTTGCCTTAGCTGCAGAGATGCTCTTCACACCGTTCAGCTTTGCAAGAATCTTCTCAGCCTTCTTGTCTTTCATAACTTCCTGCTTCACGTATTCCTTTACGCGCTCGTCGTCGAGTGTGCGGTAGCCCTTCTCGTGTGTCTTTGTGAGGGCGATAACAAGAAGATTGTCGTTGTCGCCACACTCATACAGAGGTGAAATAGAACCGTCCTTTGCATCGAACAGCCATTTCATTGCCTCGCGTGTAGAATGGATTCCTGCAACATAGTGGTCGGCTGTGCGAACATCGTTGCGCTCCTGCACGTTGTAGCCATACTTGGCTGCATTCTTCTCCATACCGGCAACTGTCTGATTCTCGCTCACGAACTGGCTGAACTTGTTGTATGCGGCATTGTATGTGCCCTTAGAGAACTTGATGTTCTTCTTGATTACGGCAGCAACGAACTTGGTTGTCATTGCTCTGCGGTCAGTAACCTGGATGATGAGGTTGCCCTGCTGCATTTCAATGTTCTTGACTGCATTCACGCCGAGAGTGTTCAATGTATTGATGTATTCCTTTGTGTCGGCATCCATTGAAGGAGCACTCTGATACTGAGCTGATGTTATCCAGTTCTTCTCGCCAGTCTGGTTGTATTTCTTTGCAAGAGCCTCGAAGTCAGCACCTGCTGCAAGAGCGTTGTAGATACTGTCGGCCGTAGCACGTGCAGCCTCTGTTGTTGCGCCTGCAACCTGGATTGCACGGAACTGGACTGAATCAGGAAGCTCCTGACGAGAAAGAAGACGGATGATGTTCAGAGTATTGTCCTGCTTGTTCTCGAATACCGGTGTTGTTGTTCCTGCTGACAGAGAGTCGAGCTTTGCTGCGATGTCGGCCGGGAAAGCAGCCTTTGTCTGCGGAATACCGATATAGTTGATGCTTGATGCGCTCTTGTGCATAATCTGCGTAGGATCGGCAGCTGCAGCAAGTTGCTTGTCGTAAGCTGCGAACTCCTTGTTCAGCTCAGCCTTGTCTGCAGCCGAGGCAACAACCTGCACGCTGACGTACTTGATGTCGCGTGTCTCCTCATACTGCTTGAAACGCTCCTTCAGTTCGCCGTACTTCGCCTTGAGGTCTTCGTCGGTAACCTTTACTTCCTTATCATTCACGTCAGAATACGGGAATGCTGCGAGCTGGATATTGCTCTCCTCGTTCTCGGCGTTGAATGCCATCTTGGCAGAAACCGGGTTCGAGAGGAAGCAGTTGGCAAAGAGAGCCTGATACTTCTGTGCGAGGAGCTGCTGGCGCAGCGACTTCTCGATGAATGACCAGAAATCATATACGCTCTTGTACTGCTCTGCCATCTGAGGGTTAGTATTCTTTGCCTGCTTGTATTCAGTAAGGAATTTCTTCAGCAGGTTGGAATCAAAACGTCCGGTCTGCTGGTTTACGAACGGTGTCTGCATAAGCATAGGGTTCGTACCTGCCACGAGAACATCCTGAAGTTCCTTGTCGGTAACCGTAAGTCCGAGCTTCTTTGCCTCGCTCTCGATGATGCGGTTCTGCACGTATGTGTTCCACACCACATCCTTCAGCTGGTTCAGCTCTTCATCCGTAAGGTTCTCGCGTCCCTGCGTGATTTTGATTACATTTGTGTACTCGTCAACAAGCTTCTGGTAATCCTGCATGTTGATTTTCTCACCAAGCACTTCTCCAATCTGCTGACGACTTTCGTTTTTCGAGGCGTCGCAAGAACGGAAAGCTTCTTCGGCGATAAACGCCAATAGCGCAGCTCCGATAACTCCTACCAGAATAGCGCCGTGACTTCTAATTTTGCCTAATGCTGCCATTAAATTGTTTTATTTTAATTATTATTTTTATTGTTCTGCTCACTTTAGCGCACAAAATTACAAAAAAGATAACACATATCTGCAAGTTTTTGGCAAAATATTGGTTTACTCCAATACTTTTAGCTTTACAAGCTCGATTTTTGTCATCGTATTTTTAATAATCTTGAACTCATATTTGCCTATTTTTATAACTTCGTTGAGTTTAGGGAAGTTCTCGTATTTATTGAGAATCAATCCGCCGACAGTCATATAATCCTCGCTCTCGGGCAGGGAAAGGTTGAACATGGAGTTGACCTTGTCTATCTCCAGCCGCGCCGAAAGCACATAAGTGCCGTCGGCAGCCTTCAATGCCGTATAGTTGGAATTGTCGTGCTCATCCTCTATGTCGCCGAAGATCTCCTCCACAATGTCTTCAAGCGATATTATTCCGCTCGTGCCGCCAAATTCGTCCACCACCACGCCGAGGCTCTTCTTCTGCTGCATCAGCATCTGCATCAGTTTTCGTGCCGACATCGTTTCCGGCACGAAAGGCATCGTGCGGATGTGGCTGTGCCAGTCGTTCGGGTTGCGGAACATCTCCAGCGAGTGGATATATCCTATGATATGGTCGATATCGTTCTTGTAGACGAGAATCTTCGATTTTCCGCTCTCGATGAACATATTCTTGAGTTCCTGAAGTTCGCAGGATTCCTCCACGGCACACACCTCCGTACGCGGTATCATACAGTCGCGCACTTTTGTATCCGAGAAATCAAGAGCATTCTGGAATATCCTCACCTCATCGTCAATCTTTGTGTTTTCCTGTGCATTGTCGATACTACTCTGGACGAGATAGTCGAGGTCTACCTTTGAGAATTCCGCATCGCCATTACCGTTTTCCACACGTATTCCGAAGATACGCAATATGATTCGCGAAAGCAGCGTGGAAAAGCGGGACACAGGCCACAGCAGCAGATAGAACAGAAACGCCGGGAAGATGAACAGCGAAAACAGCTTGTTCGGATTACTCTTGAATAGCGTTTTGGGCAGGAATTCGCCTGTGAAAAGCACTATGAGGGTTGAGAGTATGGTATCGGCAGGCACCGTAAAGGCAGGCTCAAAGCCTCGGAATATGGTGCTATCGAAGAAACGGGCTATGAAGATACCGTAGATGACAAGCACTATGTTGTTGCCCACAAGCATGGTGCTTACGAAATCATTCGGATTGTGGTAGAAGAACGACTGAAGCTTGCGCGACAGTCCGCTGACCTCCTTATCCATTTCAGCCAGCATTCTGTTGCTCGACACGAAAGCAATCTCCATTCCCGAGAAGAATGCAGAAAGTGCAAGCGTGACAACGATGCCGACGATAAGAGACAAATCTACAGATTCCATATCACTCTATCAGTTTTGTTTATTGGTTTTTGCCGACGGTGCAACCGGCATACGCAGCTTCTGTTTCGTGGTGTCGGGTGCGGAAATAATGGTATCGCCAGAACTGTTCATCATATCGCCCTTGACAAACGAGCCTTTCGTGTTGCTCACCATATAATGCGTAAGCCGCTCGTCGCTACGGAAATATGCCCCCTGCAACTCGCGGTCGGGAGTTACAAGGCGAGAGAACTTGTTGCTGTAAAGCTCATGGGCGTTCTGGTCCCAAAACAGTTCCTCGCTCGTGAAGCGCAACCCCTGGACAGTGAGTACACGAACTCGTCCGCGCAGTTCCCACAGTTTCATCTGGTCGAAATAGTAAGCCGTATCGGCTTGTATATACGACTCTACATGGAACTTTTCGTCGAACTGTTCAAGGAACAGTCCGCGCTCAAATATCCACCTTGACGGATTCTTCGCCTGGTTCACCTCCCACTTCTCCGTAACGATGCGGTATTTCATCACACCGGAATCGGAGATAAGGGTGTTGACCCCATACGATGTCATCAGTGCCACCGAGTCGCGCGGATATATTGCAGGTGCAGTGTGCTCTTTCTCCTGTGTGCAGGAAAAGAGCGCAACGATAGCAAGCAATAATGTCAGCAGTGTGGTTTTCATTATTCAACTTTCCATTTCATGAACCAACGTTCGTTGAATGTCAGTCCGATATTGATGCGGAATGTATTCTCCGTTATGAAGTTCTTCGCCGAACTGCGCACCCACTGCCCTGAGATGTTCAGTATGGAGCGGTTGTTATACGAGTTGACGATAGGTATGCCGAAGCCGGCGCTCACACTGAGTTCGCTCGGTCCGTCCTGTCCGTTTATCTTATAATAAGGTGTCGCATACGAAGCACCGGCACGGAAACGCATCCGCTTCAGGAAGCTACGGCTCGTCTCGTTGCCGCAGTACTCGCCACCGACAGTCACCTTGTGGCGGTCGGTATAGTACTCACTGCTGAGTGCATAGGTCGGCACGTTGTTTACTACAGAATATACAGGGTAAGCCACACTACCCAAGTTCTGGTAGCTGTAATCCACACCGACCTTCAGGCTGTTTCTGTGGTTCCACATCACACCTGCGGATATTGCAGTAGGTATCTCCACGCCATTGTTCACGGAATACGAAGTGGTGTCTGGCTTTGACGTCTGCGGATTTGATGATATAACCTTGCACGAAGGATCGGCACCAAGTTTATGACCGAGCGAATATGTAGCACCGAAGGTTATCTCGTTGTTCTTGTCTGCAGCAAACTGATACTGCAAACCGAAATCAAGCTTATAGTTCGTTACGGAAGCAGAATACAGCTTCGTCACGGTCTTTGAGTAAGAGTCCGAGTATGAATTTGTAACCAAACGAGAGAAATCACCCCACAGATAGCCAACGTTGGCACCGAGGGAGAATCCCTTGAAGAGCTGCCATCCGGCTCCAAGATATACCTGATGCAATCCGCCCTCGCCATAGTAGGTATTGGCGTATGAATTGGTAGCATCGCCGCTGATTTTGCCGGAAGTGGAATAGTTGTAGCCCACATTGGTATATGGAAGTATACCAAAGCTTACGCCAAAGTTCTTGAACATACGGAATGCTGCAACTGCATATTCAAAGTCTGCGTTGTTTGCATTCAGTTTTTTTCCGCCTTCCTTGAAGTTAGTCACCTGTCCGGAGAAACCGACGTCGAAAATGAAAGTAAGCGAATCCACCGACGAATAAGATGCTGGATTGAGGGTATTCACCTGGTTATGCTCGCGAAAGCCAAGTCCGAGACCATTCATTCCACGGTTGAAACCTGCCGACTGTTCGCTCTGCACTCCCAGTCCGTACTGGCTGTATGGCGAATTGGTACCACTTTGTGCTATAACGCTTGTTGCGAGCGCAATCATTGAGAAAGCGCAAATTACTCTTCTATTTATGTTCATTGTTGTATTCCAATATTCTGTTCAGTCCTTTTGGGACAATAAAATCATCTGCAAAGGTGTAGATTTTTTCCGAGAAATGCAAATTTAGATGCACTCCACCAGTTAAATATACAAAAAGTTGAGGATATTTAGCTAAAAAATAGTGTATGTAGCCCTCTATCTCATACTTTATGCCGTTGAGCACTCCACTCCTTATTGCCGTTTCCGTATCAACGCCAATATCAGGCGTGCTGCCTTTCCGTTCCACAAGCGGCAGGCGCGCCGTAAAATGATTGAGAGCCTTGAGCCGCATCGTTGGACCAGGCGATATGTTGCCACCGAGGTATTCTCCTGCGGAATTAACAAAATCAAAAGTTACACAGGTGCCGACATCAACAATCAGGATATCCCTGCCCGGACTCAGCGCATTCGCCCCCACGGCAGCCGCCAAACGGTCGGCACCCAACGTCAGCGGCGTAGAGTATTTATTTATAATAGGTATAGGTGTTATACCACTCTTGAATTCCATAATGCTGAACGGCAACTCCGCGAGTGCCTTGCTGTATTCGGGCGAAACATCCGATACACACGAAAGTATGCCACGGCTAAACGCATACTTGCTGCAAAACAAACGCAATGCCGCTACGTCGTCTTTGTCGGTGCGTATTCCTTCAATCACATCGCCATTGTCGAAGCACACCAACTTTGCACAAGTGTTTCCTATATCTATTATTAAATTCACGCTCTTACAAATTTATGAGGTGCAAATTTATTGAAAAAAAACGAAACAACATCACTATAAGTGGAAAATATAAGTTATTTTTGCATCGTGAAAAATTTAAACGACATAATAAAAGTAATGATATTGGCGGTTTTCCTGTTGACTGCCAATAAGATAGGAGCATCAGCGCAGAATATCGACAACATAACTCGATATGACTCCGTTGAGATAAGCCTGCTCACATGCTCCCCCCACGACGAGATTTACAGTCTTTACGGACATACGGCAATAAGATACCAAGACCACTCGTCGGGTGCAGATTATGCAATCAATTACGGCGTGTTTTCTTTCCATAAACCGTATTTTGTGCTTAGATTCGTTTTCGGACTTACCGACTACGAGATGGGAGTGCAGTATTTCGACGACTTTTGCAGGGAGTACATATATTATGGGGCAAGCGTAACCCAGCAGACACTGAACCTGACAGACAACGAGAAAAAGAAGATTACCGATGCTCTGCTCAAGAACTACCTGCCGGAAAACAGAATATACCGTTATAACTTCTTCTACAACAACTGTACGTCGAAGGCCCGGGACATCATAGCCGACAATATCGACGGGAAAATCGTATACCGCAACAAACTGGACAAGAGTGTCTCTTTCCGTGATTTCATACACTCCTGTACAAAAGAGAACAGATGGTCGGAATTCGGAAACGACATACTGCTAGGCGTGAACGCCGACAGAAACACAACGCGAAAAGACCAGCAGTTCCTGCCGGAAAACCTGATGAAGGATTTCTCGAATGCTGTAATTGTCGACAAAGCCGGCAAACAGAGGAAGTTGGTGAAGGAGACAAAAGATGTTGTTGACAAAGTCACGTGTGTAAATACGGCAAGCAGCATCCCCTCGCCCACGAGTTGTGCGTGCATATTGCTCGGCATAACGGTATTGGTGTCGGCTCTGGGATGGGCAACGAAGAAAAGACTGATTATCTTTGATGCCATCATGCTCTGTGCCGTAGGGCTCACAGGACTACTGCTCTTCGTGATGATATTCTCGCAGCATCCGGCAACAAGCATTAACCTGCAGATTTTGCTGCTGAACCCACTTGCATTGTTCATGCTTTATTATATTATAAGGAACAGAAAAGACACACGCCGTCTGACAAAGGCTTGGACAGCGGCAATAATATTCATCTGTGCTTCCATTATATGTGGATTTATACAGCATTACGCAGAGGGGGTCGCAATTTTGGCATTATCTTTGCTAATAAGATTTTCAAACAACATCATATACGTAAAAAAGAATGAGAAATAAAAATATAACCGCTACGCTTCTTGCCATCTTCTCTGGTGGCGCAATGGCTTTCGCACAGCAACCGGCGGCAACGCCACGGCTTATTGTGAACATAGCCATTGACCAGCTGAGAACCGACTATATGGAGTCGTACGAACAACTTTACGGAAGCACCGGCTTCAAGAAACTCATTCTGAACGGGTTGCTTTATACTGATGCGCAGTTCAAGTTCGCACCGGTGGACCGCGCTTCGGCACTTGCCGCACTTAGCACGGGAACGACACCGAACTACAATGGCATAGTTGGCGAAAAATGGTTCGACAGAGCAACACTCCGCCCCGTATCATGTGTTGACGACAGCGGATTCCACGGCTTTTTCACAAAGGAAAACACATCTGCACAGAACATACAGACCACAACGCTCAGCGACGAACTGAAGGTGGGCACGCAAGGCAGAGGTTTCATATACAGTATCGCTGAAAGGCGAGAGGCTGCCGTAATTCCAGCAGGACACAACGCAGACGGCGCATATTGGGTGAATCCGGAGGCAAACTGCTGGTGTACATCCTCATACTACACAAAGAGCACACCAAAGTGGCTTGAAACATACAACACTTTCAATACGCCATACAAGAAGTCGGGCAGCGTGAACGAGCAGATAACCGACCTTGCCCTGAAGTGCATCTCCATAAACTCCCTCGGCAAGGATGATTCTACAGACATGCTGTTCATCACATACAACGCCACTACGGGCATCGACAAAAAGGGATATGAGAACAGCAAAGATGTATATCTCGACATAGACAGGAACATCGGAAAGCTTCTTGTAAACATTGAAACGACTATCGGCATTGACAAAGTACTCTTTGTGGTTACGGGCACGGGCTACTATACCGATCTGACCGTACCGGAAAAGAAATACCGTCTGCCGGGCGGAACGCTGTATATAAACCGTACGGCAAACCTTCTGAATATGTATCTCGGAGCACTCTATGGCAGCGACAAATACATAGAGGGATATTATGGCAACCAGATTTACTTAAACAGTAAACTGATAGACAAAAAGCGACTGAACTACAACGAGATAACAAAACTTGCTAAAGCTTTTATCAGACAGACACAAGGCGTAATAAACGTTTATACGGGTGACGATCTGATGTCTACATACTCACCGGAATTGGATAAACTGAGACA
>OQVS01002622.1_pt1 | contig 11260 bp, 6 predicted proteins | sample 1691601 | NCBI WGS metagenome assembly OQVS01 (sample SAMN03418268, study PRJEB22391) | human gut metagenome | biome: human-gut; feature: organic feature; material: feces | host: Homo sapiens | place: Tanzania | collected 2013-01 | reverse complement strand
TCCGTGTGAGCTGGGCCGTGGCTGTGGAGTCTACAAGGAGCCACGTGAGGTTCTGACTCAGGTGGGTACACTGGTCAAGGCTGCCAAGGAGGGGGACGAGAGCGTCTGCTGTGGAGGCAGCCTCGGCAGCCTTACACTCGATGAACGTGACCGCGCCAAGATCACGGAGTCCTCGGTCGCCAACCTTATGGCGAACGCCCCGCGGACCATAGTCACAGCCTGTCCTCTCTGCCTCAAGACCTTCTCCGAATCCGTAGGCGGTGCCGCCTCCGGGTCAGTGGAGGATCCTGTCAAGGTGATGGATTTCGCCGAGATGGTCGCCCGGAACACCGAGTCGTCATAGAGAACTACGTTAGAGTCAATGGCTTCCTGCTTCTGGTCAGTTTCCCAGCCAGGCGAGGAAGTCATCCGCTCTGGAGCGGCTTACGGTAAGGTCTGGAGCGGGACCCAGATTGGTGGAGATCCTGACCTTAGGGGTCACACGCAGCCTGCCGCCAATCAGCTTCGTGACACATTCCACGGCATCCTTCGAGAAGATGCAGCTTCTGGAGATCCTGAAGAACCGTTCGGGATCAAGTCCGGTGATGAGCGAGTCCATCGTGGAGTCCACGATGTAGACGGCTCCGCCGTGCGTCACGACATGATTGTTCTTGTCCTCGGAGTAGAAGAACGCGATCTCGTCCGCCTTCACCGGCACGATCCTGTCGTTGAACTGCACTAGGTAGCGCTCCTTGTAGCCGTGGCCGGAGTCCTTGCGCGAGATAGCCCCGAGGATCTTCTCCACGTCCAGATCTCCGGTAGAGAACTGGCGGCACCGCTCCACGGCCCTTTTCAGGGCGGAAGCGTCTATCGGCTTGAGAAGGTAGTCTATGGATCCGGCCTCGAACGCCTTGACGGCGTAGCTGTCATAGGCCGTCGTCATCACGACCGGTGTCTTGACAGTCACCTGACGGAAAATCTCAAAGCACTCTCCGTCAGAAAGTTCCACATCCATGAATATCAAGTCCGCCTCGTCGGGCCTTTCCTTGAGCCGGGCGACAGACTCGCTGACCGAAGCGCATTCCCCGACAACCTCAATGTCAGGAAAACTGGTCTCCAGCATTTTCTCAAGGCTCCTCCGAGCCATCATCTCATCTTCTATTATAAGGACTTTCATAAGAGCGGCAGTTTGACTGTGTAGGAGTCATCCGTGCGGATGATCTCGATTATAAGGACTTTCATAAGAGCGGCAACTTTACTTTGTAGAAATCGTCAGTACGGATGATCTCAATCCCCTTGCCGGAACGATCCCTGTACTGTTGGCGTATGTAGTTGAGACCCAATCCGCTGGACTGCGCCTCGGTGATTTTCGGAATGAGGTTGTTCGTCACCGTCAGTGTCTCCCCGTCGGACATCACACTGACTTTCAGCGGCTTGGCGGGAGACACTGCGTTGTGTTTCGTGGCGTTCTCAATAAGGAGCTGAACCGAGCACGGAACCACGTGCCTTGACAAGTCTTCGGGCCGGATGCCGACCTCCACGTCGAACCCCTCCTGGAACCTGACCTTCAGCAGGTCGCGGTACATCTCCACATAGGTCATCTCGTCCCGGAGCGTCACCGTGCCCTCTTCCTCGTTGCGGAGCATGTAGCGGTAGATTCCCGCCAGCTTATGAATATACTCGCTCGCCTCCCTGTCCCTTCCGTCCAGCACGAGGGCGTCCAGAATGTTCAACGAATTGAAGAGGAAATGCGGGTTGACCTGCTGCTTGAGGTTGAGGTACTGGAACTTGGCGAGGTCGGCGCGATTCTTTTCCTTCTCGGCGTTGCGGCGGGCCGTGATGGCATATTCAATCATGTAGATCACTGAATAGATCATCACTTCCGCTATGAACGCCACCAGGGCGAGTTCAAGGAAACTCTTAGCGGAGGAAGGGCGGCGGAATTCGAACGGCAGTCCGGAGCCGACCAGGGCCGCGGCGACCGCGGAAAGCGCTATCAGGAAGACCGCCGTTGCGAGGATGTGTCCGGCCGAGGATCTCCGGTCCGACATATTCTTGGTCTGCTCCACGAAGAGGATCGTCAGGCAGACCATCACCAGAAGGATGAAGGTGTTGTCGGCAAATGCGGCGACCGCGTTCACCACGGATCCCCCTTCAAAGAGGGTGGAACTGAATATGTAGATGATGATCCTGACAATCAAGATGATGGCCACGGCGACGGAGAGCCATGTGATCTCGAAGCTTCTTGCCTTGGACTCTTTTCCGTACCTGCCGGCGTAGCGTCTCATGAAGGTGACCAGTCCCCAGCCCATCAGCTCGGTGGTCGTGAATGTGGCGATCGCGGGGGAAAGCAGGGGGTGGTTGATGAACGTTTCCACAAGCGCGGCGATCCCGTTGCCGAGGAGGTAGCCGAGAATGTTGGCGATGATGATGACGATGGAGGAGAACTCCACGCTCTGCCGGTACCTCAGGCAGAGGATGACCGTGAGGACGATCGTGAGCGTGGTCAGGGCCAGCTCGTCCCCGAGGTTCAGTAACCTGCACAGCACCGCCGTGGCCACGTGGAGCAGCGCGAAAGCGTGGATTATGGATGAGGTCCTTAGTTTCATGCCGTTAATGATGGTTGGGTGACCGTTAACTATTCACAATCGCCAAAGTACTGCAATTTAAGAAAAATATCTTTCATTTCGTCATTAAAAGCCAGCAATTCATCCGCTTTTTCTTTCCGTTCATCGTTTCAATAATTACAAATCGGTGCTAATCAACTATATTTACGCCGAAAATGACACTGAAATTAGTATCGTAAAATGCAATCCAAGAGCAAACTTACGTTTTGGGAGATGTGGAACCTCAGCTTCGGCTTTTTCGGGGTGCAGATCGCCTATGCCCTCCAGAGCGCGAACATCAGCAGGATATTCGCCACCTTGGGAGCGGATCCGCACCAGCTGAGCTTCTTCTGGATTCTCCCGCCTCTGATGGGCATGATCGTCCAGCCTCTGATCGGCAAGTGGTCCGACAGAACCTGGTGCAGGATGGGACGCAGAAAGCCTTATCTGCTGATCGGAGCCTTGATTTCGGTTCTCGTGATGATCTTCCTGCCGAACGCCGGCAGCCTGAGTTTCTCCTCAAGGCTGATCCTCGGACTCAACGGCGCCATGTGGTTCGGACTGTTCTCGCTCATATTCCTTGACACTTCAATCAATGTCGCGATGCAGCCGTTCAAGATGATGGTCGGGGACATGGTCGGCGAGGAGCAGAAGGCTCAGGCCTACTCAATCCAGTCGCTTCTTTGCAACGCCGGCAGCCTGGTGGGCTACCTTTTCCCGATTTTCTTTACCTGGATCGGCATCGCCAACATCGCCCCAAAGGGACAGGTGCCGCCGTCCGTGATCTGGAGCTTCTGGTGCGGCGCCGCGATCCTTATCCTCTGCGTGCTATACACTTTCCTGAAAGTCAAGGAGATGAATCCTCAGGAATATGCCGAGTTCCATTCCATCGATCCAAAGCGTCAGGCTGAGGAGGAGAAGGACAGTCCGGGGCTCATCAGACTGCTGCTCCATGCTCCCAAGACATTCTGGACCGTGGGACTCGTGCAGTTCTTCTGCTGGGCGGCGTTCATGTACATGTGGACCTATTCCAACGGAGCCATCGCCGCCAACTGCTGGAACGCCACCGACACGGCCTCCGAGGGCTATCAGGCCGCTGGCAACTGGGTCGGGGTAGTCTTCGCTGTGCAGGCTGTCGGATCAATCCTGTGGGCGATTGTACTACCTAAGTTCCGCTCCTTGAAACTGGCCTATGTGGTGAGCCTTCTGATCGGAGCCGTCGGCTTCATCTCCGTTGCGTTCATCCACAACCAGTACCTGCTCTGCGTGTCGTACCTGCTGATCGGAACCGCCTGGGCCGCGATGCTCGCGCTTCCGTTCACATTTCTGACCAACGCTCTCGACGGGGAGCATCTGGGCAGCTATCTCGGCCTGTTCAACTGCACCATCTGCCTTCCGCAGATCGTCGCCGCGGTGCTCGGCGGAGTGGTGCTGAGACTTCTGGGCGGAGTCCAGGCGAACATGCTCGTCACTGCGGGTGTCCTGCTTGTGCTTGGCGCGCTGAGCGTCCGTCTCATAAAGGAAAGGAAACAATAATAACCTTAATAATCATATTAAATGAATATTCAAACAATTCAAACATTCCAGATGAAAAGGATTATAGCTGCCGTGGCGACCTTGCTTCTTTGCCTGGTCGGCACTACCGTATCCGCTCAGAGCGGGTATCAGGTGAAGGGAGTTGTAGTTGACGCCGCCGGTCCGGTCATCGGTGCCACTGTCATGGAACAGGGTACGCAGAACGGTATCGCGACCGGTCTCGACGGAGACTACATCCTTAACGTTTCCGGCCCGGATGCCACTGTCGAAATCAGCTGCATCGGCTACAAGACACAGTCTTTCAAGGCTTCCGAGGTTCCGGCCAAGATTATTCTTACCACCGACACCGAGTTTCTTGACGATGTGGTCGTGATCGGCTACGGTACCGTCAAGAAGAGCGACATGACTGGCTCGATCTCCTCCGTGAAGGCCGATCAGCTCAACAAGGGTATGGTGACATCACCATCGGATCTGCTCCAGGGCAAGTCCGCCGGCGTTGTCGTCACGATGGGTGACGGCGCTCCGGGTTCCGCCAGCACCATCAGAATCCGTGGCGGTTCCTCTCTGAAGGCCAACAACAACCCTCTCGTCGTGGTTGACGGTCTGCCTCTTTCCGAGACAGGCATCAGCGGAGTCTCCGACGCGCTTTCCTCCATCAACCCTAACGACATCGAGAGCTTCACTGTCCTGAAGGACGCCTCGGCGACCGCCATCTTCGGATCGAGAGCCTCCAACGGTGTCATCATGATCACCACCAAGAAGGGTTCCAAGGGTGCCGAAGGCATCCACGTGAGCGCGGACTTCACCGGAAGCGTCAGCCAGAACGCCAAGTACGTGGACGTGCTGACAGGCGATGAGATGCGTGACCTTATGAAATGGTATCTCGGTGACGGAGGTTCGGCCTACGCCGCCCTCGGCAAGGAGAACACCGACTGGCAGAAGGAGATCTTCCGTCTCGGAAGGACTCTGGACGGCAACGTGGCCGTGTCCGGCAGGGTAGGGAAGAGCGACATCTTCCGCATGCCTTACCGCGTGTCCATCGGCTACCACAACCAGGACGGTACCCTCAAGACCTCCAACCTTGAGCGCGAGACCATCTCTGTCAACCTCAACCCGAGCTTCTTTGACGACCATCTTCTTGTCAATCTCAACGGCAAGCTGATGAACATGGACAACAGGTTCGCCAATCAGGACGCCATCGGCGGCGCTGTCCGCATGGATCCTACCCAGCCTGTCTACGACGCGAACGGCCTGAACGGCTACTGGTGGTGGAACTACGGCAAGGGCACGCAGACCATCGATAACTGCAACACACAGGCCCAGATGAACCCTGTCGCCCTTCTGAACGACAAACTTGACAAGTCCAACGCCAAGCGTTTCATCGGCAACGCCCAACTTAACTACAAGGTCCATGGATTCGAGGATCTGAGCCTCAACCTCAACCTTGGTCTGGACTGGTCCAAGTCAGACGGTACGGTTGATGTCGCTCCCGGCACGGAAATGTCATTCCACAACACCCAGGAGTCCGGTTCCGGTTATCACAACAACTATTCCCAGATAAGGCGTGACCAGACCCTTGAGTTCTATGCCCAGTACGACAAGACTCTCGGCAAGCACACCTTCAACGCGATGGCAGGTTACTCCTGGCAGCACTTCTACAATTCGACTTTCAACGAGAAGTACAAGGCTGACGGCACCCTTCCTACCGCTTCCGACTACTATCTGAGCAGTCCTAACACCTTCAGAACCGAGTACTTCCTCGTGTCTTTCTTCGGACGTGTGAACTATTCGTTCAACGACCGCCTTCTCGTGACCGCCACCCTGCGTGACGACGGCACCTCCCGTTTCGCCAACAACAAGTGGGGTCTCTTCCCTTCGGTGGCGGTAAGCTACAACTTCGGCAAGGAGAGGTTCATCGCGGACAGCGGTGTGGTCTCAGCCCTGAAGCTCAGGCTCAGCTGGGGACAGACTGGCCAGCAGGATCTCCAGTCCGGAGACTATCCGACACTGTCGTCCTACAAGTACAACACGAACCAGTCGATGTACTACTTCGGCAACAAGGTGATCACTCCGATCACGCCGCTTGGCTACAACGCCGACCTCAAGTGGGAGACCACCACGACCTACAACATCGGTCTTGACTACGGCTTCCTCGGCGACAGGATCTTCGGTAGCGTGGATCTCTACAAGCGCGACACCAAGGATCTCCTGAACCGCACTCCTGTGGCCGCCGGCGCCAACCTGTCCAACTACTTGAACGCCAACATCGGAGACCTTACCAACAAGGGATTCGAGTTCGAGTTCAACGCCATTCCTGTCCAGACAAGGGACTGGAGCTGGACCCTGGGCTTCAACGCGACCTTCAATGAGACCAAGATCTCCAGGCTTACCACCGACGACGAGCGCGCCGACTACTTCGGAATCACTACCGGCGACATCGCCGGCGGTACAGGCAACATGGTCCAGATCCATCAGACCGGCCACGCCCCTAACTCGTTCTTCGTCTACAAGCAGGTCTATGACACGGACGGCAAGCCGATCGAAGGCCTCTATGTTGATCTGAACAAGGACGGCAAGATCGACGACAACGACAAGTACTGCTTCCACAAGGCCGCTCCGGACTGGACGTTCGGCTTCAACACACAGGTGGCGTACAAGCAGTGGACCCTCGCCATGAGCGCCCACTCCAATGTCGGCAACTATGTCTACAACAACATCGCCTCCAACGGCGACCTCCTGACCGACCTCTGGGCCAACAACTTCGTGAACAACCGTTATTCCACGGCGAAGGAGCACAACTTCTCGTCATACGCCCAGTATTGGTCCGATCTTTATGTCGAGAACGCATCCTTCCTGAAGATCGACAACATCACCCTCAGCCGTTCGTTCAGCTTCGGCCAGAAGACTCCGATGTCGTTCAATGTCTTCGCGACCGTTCAGAACGTGGCCTGCTTCACCAAGTACGGTGGAATCGACCCTGAGATCTTCTCCGGTATCGACAACAACATGTATCCGAGGCCTCGTACCTACATCCTTGGTGTCAAGTTCAACTTCTAATGCGACATAGACAATGAAAAATATTATCAGATTTACAGCGGTCGCCCTCGCCGCGACAATGCTCGCCTCCGCGGCCACGTCCTGTGTCGGTGACCTTGACGTGAAGCCTATCGATCCTAACATCGAGCTTCCGGAGGACGTGCTCAACAGCCAGGAGGCTTTCACAGCCCTTCTCGCCAAGTGCTATCAGGGACTTTCCTGCTCCGCATCCTCCGGCCCGAGCAGCGATCCGGACATCGAAGGTGTGGACGGCGGCTATGGCCAGTACATGAGAGCGCTTTTCAATATGGAGGAACTCTCCACGGATGTGGCGACTTGCTGCTGGAACGATGGCAACCTCTTTGACATTCACAATCTCAATTGGAACGCATCCAATGAGTTCATCCTTTCAATGTACTACCGTATCTTCTTCCAGATCAGTCTCTGCAACGAGTTCATCCGCCGCTCCAACGCCAGCGACATCAGCGGTTACTCCCTGAAGAACGCCTACATCGCCGAGGCGAGAGCCCTCAGGCTCTTCAGCTACTATCACGCCATCGACTTGTTCGGCAACGTGCCTTTCGCGACAGAGCATCAGTCTGTGGGTTCAACTGGAGCCGAGCAGATCTCCCGCGCCGACCTCTTCGACTGGATGGAGAGCGAGTGCAACGACCTTCTTGGCGGCAGCGACCTCGCCGAGCCGGGTAAGAATGAATATGGCCGCTGCGACAAGGGTATGGTGCAGATGATTCTCGCCAAACTCTACCTCAACGCCGAGGTTTGGAAGGGTACAGCGATGTACGACAAGGCTGCCGCTGTCTGTGAGAAGATTATCAGTGAATATCCTCTCCACACCAAGAGCGCCGGCAAGTACAGCGCCTGGCAGGAGCTATTCATGGCAGACAACCACCTTTGGACAGCCAACACGACCTACAACGGTGACGAGATCATCTTCGCCGTGGAGCAGGACGGAATCCTTGTTCAGTCCTACGGAGCCACTAACTATCTCGTCTTCGGCTGCACGGGTGGCAAGATGGACGCCGCCGCGATCGGTATCTCCTCAGGTTGGGGCGGTCTTTCCCTGACAGGGGCTTTCACCAGCAAGTTCGAGGACGCTGACCTTCGCGCCACATTCTACAGGGGCGAGGAGTTCGATCAGTACGTCGATGCCTTGCGCCGTGAGTCCGACAGCTGGTCTAACGGTTGGAAGTCAATGAAATTCCTGAATGTGAACCACGATGGCGGCAAGGCTCAGGCCGATGGCTTCGTGGACACTGACTGGCCTGTCTTCCGCGGTGCCGACGCCTATCTGATGTACGCCGAGTGCGCCGCCAGGGGAGCCGCCGACAAGACCAAGGGACAGCAGTACCTTGACGCTGTACGCGCGAGAGCGGGTGTGGGCAGCATCGCCCTCACTCTTGACAACATCATCGACGAGCGTGGCCGCGAGCTTTACTACGAGGGCTTCCGCCGTCAGGATCTGATCAGGTTCGGACTCTTCACTTCCGACAAGTACCTTTGGGAATTCAAGGGAGGCGTGCAGGCCGGAAAGGCTGTTGACGATCACTTCAATCTGTATCCGATCATGTCCAGCGACCTCAACGCTAACGGTAATCTTAAGCAGAATCCTGGTTATTAACAGATTATGAAAAAGTTATTTTACACGATAATCGCATTTGCGGGAATCCTTGCGGCTTCCTGCTCAACGGATGAGGACAAGCTGGTCTTCGATCCATCATCCTCCGTGGCCCCGACTCTGGGAACCCTGGCCGGAACCACGCTCTCGTCCGACGGCGCTGACCTGACCTTCGAGTTCACACAGCCGAAGTACAATGTCGATGCCGGCGTGCTATACGCTCTCTATGCCTCTGACTCTCAGGATTTCGGGAAGCAGGAGAAACTCTCCGCCACCATCGGCGGCACGACCGTGACCGTCAAGCAGTCCGCCCTCAACTCGGTGATCCTGAATCTGGGCGGCGAGCCTGGCGCGGAGTTCACGGTCTACCTCAGGCTTGACTCATGGCTAGCGAACAACAAGAACACGGCTGTGGAGTCCTCGCTGGCCCGTTCCGGCGTGTTGTCCGCCACATTCGTTCCTTACAGCCAGCTAATCCTTGACAAGGATATCTATGATCACGTCTGGGTGATGGGCGACTACAGCGGATGGAGCCACGACAAGGCGCAGCTCCTCTACAATTACAGCAAGGACGGCAACATATTCACAGGTGTTGTTGACTTTGATGACAAGGCTGCGAACGGCATCAAGTTCACCGGTGCGGCTTCCTGGGACGAAGCCACTGGCAACTGGGGAACGGCTAATCCTGACGATGCGTCCGAGGCTGCCTCTGTGACGCTTCTCAATGGATCCAACGACAACATCATGTGCTACGGCAAGCGTTTCTACAAGTTCACCCTTGACAAGAAAGCCCTCGTTCTGACCAAGGAGTGGGGCGCTGACAAGATCGGTATTGTGGGTACGATCAACAACTGGGCCGCTCCTGACGTGGAGATGACGTTCAACAAGGACTATCTCCGCTTCTGGGTTGACCTTGAGGTCACCGGCGACCAGGAGATCAAGTTCCGCGCCGACGAGGACTGGGTGTACAACTGGGGCGCCGACGCGAAGTCGGGCGGTGACAACATCAAGGTGGGTACCGGAAAGTACCGTGTCTATCTTGACCTTAACAAGGGTACCGTCGAGCTGAACGAGAAGATGTTCGGCAAGACCGAGCCGAGCGCAGGTGGTGACGAGCCTGAGCCAGGCAAGCCTGGCGCGTGGTCACTCATCGGTACCATCAACGGGGACAGCTGGTCGGCGGACGTTGACATGACCAACACCGAGGGTGACATCTGGATCGCCCGTAGCGTGAGACTCACCGCAAGCGACGAGTTCAAGATCCGCGCCGACCACGATTGGTCTGTGACGGTAGGAGGACCGGAGGAGAACTCCACAAGCACCATCGATCCGGCCAATGCCTACGGCGTGTTCAAGCCTGAGCTTGGCAAGGCGTTCGCCGCCGGTGACAAGAACATCCAGGTGGGGGCAGAGGGAGTTTACGACATCACCTACGACTATGCCGCCCAGACCATACTCATCGAAGAGCACAAGGCCGCTTTCTCCCTCATCGGCGAGATCGGCGGAAGCTCTTGGAGCAAGGACTTCGTGATGACTCAGGACGGTGATGTCTGGACCAGCCCGGTAGTGAACATCACCGGAGGGTTCAAGATCCGTTATGACTACTCCTGGGAGGAAACCAACACCTACGGTGTCGCCGAAGGCTTCACGCCGGAGGTCGGCGTCGAGTTCACGGCTGTGCAGCCGGGCGGCAACATCACTGTTCCCGCCGCCGGTGACTACAAGGTCGTGTTCAACTCCAAGACCCTCGCCGTCACCATCAGCGCCGTGGCTTTCCCTGAGAGCCTCTACATGATCGGCGATGAGTTCGGAGGCTGGGACTGGAAGAGTGACGGCGTGGTCGAGATGACGCCTGTCAGCAAGCAGGAAGGCCAGTTCTGGACCGTCCGCTACTTCTCTGCCAAGAAGGGCTTCAAGTACTCTCCTATAAGGGATTGGGGCAAGGATTTCCACAGCCTCAAGACCAACGACGGCTATGCCGTGGATGGCAACAACTGCACTGTTGAGGCTGATGGCTTCTACATGGTTCATGTTGACCTCAAGCGCGAGATGGTTCACGTCGAGCCTGCGAGGATCTACGGAATGGGCGACTGCTTCGGCGGCTGGGACGCCGGCATGGAGGCAGCCCTGTTCAAGGCTGACGGCAAGGTTCTCAAAGCCACTCTTGTAGGGGACGGTGAGATCCGTATGTATGCCGAGTCCTCTATCGCCAACTCGGATTGGTGGACCCGCGAGTTCATCGTCCTCGACGGCAAGATCGTCTATCGCGGCAACGGGGACGACCAGAAGCGCGTGAACTGCACGAAGGGACAGGAGGTGACTCTTGATGTCAACGCCGGCACGGGTTCAATCAAATAAATCCTGACTATCTCAGACGCACCCGATGGAGGAATATGCCAAGGGTGCGTCTGATTTTTTTATTATATTCGTAGATTATGAGACGATCTTCTTTTCTCTTGAGGCTTAT
>OQVS01002621.1_pt1 | contig 11263 bp, 9 predicted proteins | sample 1691601 | NCBI WGS metagenome assembly OQVS01 (sample SAMN03418268, study PRJEB22391) | human gut metagenome | biome: human-gut; feature: organic feature; material: feces | host: Homo sapiens | place: Tanzania | collected 2013-01 | reverse complement strand
AAGGTGCCGCCGTACTCGTCGGTGACGATGGCAAGATGCTGCTTGGCACGGCGCAGCTCATTGAGCACGGCGGGCATTTTCATCGTCTTGTACACATAGCAGGGCGGCATCAGCATACTGCGGATGTCGGGATTTTTCTCGTCCGTGAGCGCCTTCAGGAAGTGATTGAGATACAAAACACCGATGACATTATCGATGCTGTCCTCGTACACGGGGATGCGGGAGTACGGCGCAGAGTCTATCGTGGCAAGCTGCTCGTTCCAGTCGTCGTCAATGTCGAGCGCCACGACATCGACACGGGCGGTCATGACCTCGGACGCCATGACATCGGAGAAGTCTATCGCCGCCTGCACAAGCTCCGAGCGATCCTCGTCAAGGACATCCTCGTCCTCGGCGGTCTCGATGATGGAGGAAAGCTCCATCGCCGCCGCTTCCTCGTCGCTGCCTGCTTCCTCACCCTTGAAGCCGGAGGTTATCAGCTTTGTAAGCCCCACGACGACCCAGATAAGCGGCATCAGAATTATTGTCAGACCACGGACAAAATAAGCGTGGCTGAGCGCAATGCGATTTGCGCTGTTTTTTGCGATTATCTTCGGCATCGTCTCGCCGAAAATGATGACCAGCACCGTGATGACCACGGTGGACACCCAAGCGTACTTGTCGTCGCCGGCGATGAGGATAACGAGCACCGAGCCTATCGACGACGCTGCGATGTTCACGAGGTTGTTGCCGATGAGTATCGCCGAGAGCGTGTCGTCAAAGCGGTCGATTATCTTAACGGCTATCGCCGCCCTTTTCGAGCCGCCGTCACGGGCGCTTTCGAGGCGCAGGCGGTTGCAGCTTGAATACGCCATTTCGGACGATGAAAAGTAGTTTGAGCCTATGATGCACAGGAGAAGTCCCGCCAAGCAAAGATATATCACTGCTCGTCACCTCCCTGCGTTCTGCGGACATTCAGCCGCAGTATGCGGTTATGCTGCATCTGACCCACGGTCACATGCAGGCCGTGATAGTCGAAGCTTGCGCCGACCGTCGGGATGGCGGCAAACTGCTCATACGCCCACTCGCCGAGGAGCTTGTTCGTGAACTCGTCGTCCTCCTCGGGGTCGTCGAACTCCAGAAGCTCGAACACATCGCCGACATTCATCTCGGCGTCGCAGTCCCAGCTGCCGTCGTCCAGAGCGATGTACGGCTCCTCGATATCGTCGTCCTCGTCCCAGATCTCGCCCACCAGCTCCTCGAGGATATCCTCCACGGTGACGATGCCGAGCGTGCCGCCGTAGTTGTCGGTGACGATGGCCATGTTCAGCCGCTTCTTGCTCATAACGGGCAGCAGATCGTCGATATTCGTGCTCTGGTGCACGAAATACGCCTCGTCTAAAAGCGTGCGCAGGTCGATGTTCTCGCCCTCACGCAGGTAGGCTTTTATGTACTTGCGTATCGACAGAATGCCGATGACATTGTCGATGCTGCCGTCATAGACCGGCAGGCGGCTGTGCTTCTGCTCACGGATGTAAGCCAGCACCTCGTCGGGCGGCTCCTCGACATCCACCGCCGCAAGATCGACACGGGCCGTCAGAATGCTCTCGACCGTCGTCTCGCCGAACTGGAGCGCAGAGGAGATGAGCTCGCCCCGCTCCTCGCCGAGACTGCCGTCCTCGGTCATATCCTCGATGATATCGTATATCTCGTCCTCGGTGACGGATATCTCGGGGTCGGCCTTCACGAAGCGAGCCGCAAAGTTGCCGATGGCCGACAGAACGGACGATATCGGCCGCAAAATGCGCATAAAAAAGCACAGCGAACCGGCCACTGCCAAGGACAGTCGCTCGCTGTATTTTTTAGCAATGCTTTTCGGGAGCATCTCGCCCACGAAAAAGACCACGATGGTCATGATGATCGTGCTCAGCGTGACGGCGCTCAGTCCCCAGATGCGGGTGACATTGACCGTGACGATGCTCGCCGCAGCGATGTGCACGATGTTTGTACAGATAAGAATACTGCTGATGGCACGGTCGAAGTTATCCAGCACTTCGAGTGCCTGAAGGGCCTTGGCCTCACCCTTTTCGGCACGGACCTTTATCCTGACCCGTGACACCGAGGCGAACGCCGTTTCCGCAACCGCAAAATAAGCGGCGCACATTAAAAGAACAATTACGATTATCAGCGACAATCGACTGCCGTCATCCATTTCGGACTAACACACTCCTAATAGTAAAGTTTGCTTATTATATCATAGCTCAGCCGCAGCGTCAATATTTCAATCCGCTTTTACTCTTCTGCTTATCGCTTTTTCGTCAGCCGGACCGGTGAATGCAGGCAGAAGTTGCGGCTGACCGTCAACCTGTCGTTGCGGTAAGCGGTAAAAAGCCCTCGACGGAATATCCGTCGAGGGCTTGCAGACTGTCAAAGAACTAGGGAAAATAGGCGCAACAGGTAAAATCCAATACGCAGCAGGGGGAGTGTGAGGGGGACAAGGTCCCGCCTCAAATTAGATTATAGCCATCAAAAACGCCTGAGTTATCAGGCTTTTTGACGAGCATAGCGAGATTTTTCGTGAAGCAAAGCTTCACAAAAAATGTGGCGTGTTTTGAAGCGTGCAAAAAAGTCACAAGACTTTTTTGACACGCTGAAAGCCCCCGACGGAATATCCGTCGAGGGCTTGATAGTTTATTCGGTTTGTTCTGCGCTCTCTGTGTTTTCAACTTTCTCGGGGGGTTTGCCCTTGACGAGGTAGCCGATGAACATGACGACGGCGAAGAAGATCAGGAAGCCGCAGCAGGTCTTTGCGCCGTAGCCGTTCCATATCGCATAGCAGAAGAACAGGCAGCACAGCAGGCCCAGACCCGGCAGCAGGAAGCGGCGGAAGAAGCCGAGATCCTTTGCCTTGACCATCAGGCCGATCATCATCGGGATATACATTACATACAGGCAGATGATGCCGATCTCATCGGGCTCCCACGCAAGCCACTCGCAGGTGTGCACGGCGCCGAACAGCTCCGGACCGCCCATCCACATCATGACCGTCCATGCGTACCAGAAGCCGGCGGTCATCATGCCGAACACGGCCGACTTGATGGAGAAATTGTTCTGATGGTCAATGTGACCGAAAAATTCCGGCTTGGGGCCGAGACCACGGGCGGAGACCGAGTACAGACCACGGCAGGACGCCATGGTAAGGCCGTTCATCGTACCAAGGCAGCTTATGGTGATGAACACATAAACGATGGTGCCGATGACATTGCCGAACAGCTTCGAGAATGCGATGCGGGGCAGAGTCTCGCCGAACGGCCAGGTGCCGATGATGGTGTTGACATCGCCGACACAGCTCATTGCGAAGATATACAGTGCATAGACAAGGATGGTGAACACCGAGCCGATGATGAGAGCCAGCGGCAGGTTGCGCTTGGCATTTTTAAGCTCGGCATTTATCGAGGTCGCAAGTATCCAGCCCTCGTACGCAAACGCAAAGCCGACGATCGCCTTGAAGAAGCCTTCGCCGCTGACCGGAGTGTATTCGGGGGTATTAACATAGTTGAGCACCTCAAGGGTCGTGCCGTTTACGAGGCCGGCGATGGTGCCGACGATGCCCATGAGCAGCAGGGGAACGAGCTTTATAACGGTCATGCCGACCTGAAGCTTGCCTGCGATCCTGGGGCTGAGTGCATTGATGCCGTAGTCGATCATCATGAAGCCTGCGCCGACGCCGATGGCCACGGGGTTGACCTGACCTGTCGCAAAGTCAATGGCCGAGATGCCGAACAGCTGCAAAAACATCATCGCCGAGAAGAATGCCAGCATGGCGACGATGGCGGGGGTGTAAATGACGGTGGTGAACCAGCCTACATAGTAGGCGTACTTGGGCCCGAGTGCGACCTCGGCGTAGTCAACGATGCCGTTGACCTTCTCGTACCTCGAGCCGAGCTCGGCAAAAACGAGCGAGCAAATGATGCAAATAAGGCCAACGATGCCAACGACTGCAATACCTTGCAGCAGGTTGCCGCCGGTCAGGCTGAGGACCTTGCCGCCCTTTATAAATACGCCCGAGCCGATGACGATACCGACGACCATCGATATGGCGGTCGGCAATCCGTATCTTTTTTCCATATGGGAAACTCCTCTCTCTATTCCGCAGATAAACTGCCCCATGATTTTATCACTTTTCGGCATTTCTCACAAGCTTTTTTTGTTTAAACAGCTAAATTTTCAAAAAATTTTGCCTTGAGAACTTTTTTGTTGTACGCAAACGTACAACTTTCGCCTTAATGCAGCCTATTAGTGAAGGGCTTTAGCTGACGAGAGCCGAACGCCTGTCGGTTTTGACGGGCATATTTTCGCTCATGCTGCGTTGAAGCCCTTGCCAATACGGGAGTATTCCCTTCACGCTTCGCCTTGCCTGAGCAAAAATCTGCTCCCTCAAAACTGCAAGGCATCTGTCAGGGCTGCTTTTTGGGGCGAAACCAGCCGTCCGCCGAGGCGAAGCAACGGAAAGCAGCGCAAGGGTACGCTGACAGACGACAGTGTCCGGCTCCCGTCAACTATTTTGTTTGGAGGTGAAAACAATGGCAACAAACGACAAGGCTATCCAAATCAAAGCCGCATTTTCGGCGGCGATAGCGTTCGGAACGGCGCTGTTCGGCTGGGTCGGCTGGGTGATAGTCATCTGGCTGTGCGCCATGGTGCTCGACTACCTCACGGGCTCGTTTGCGGCGATCTACATGGGCGAATGGACGAGCCGCAAGGCAAGTCAGGGTCTGTGGCACAAGCTCGGCAGCATTGCGGCGGTCTTGGTCGCCGCCCTGTGCGATATCGCTCTCGGCGTCATCGCAGGCAAGCTTGGCGACGGCTTTATAAGCATCGACTGCGGCTGCATCATAACGCCGGTCGTTGCGGCGTGGTACATCTTCACGGAGCTTGGCAGCGTAATTGAGAATGCTGCGAAGCTCGGCGCACCCATGCCGGATTTTTTGAAAAAGCTCGTGTCGGGGCTGCGTGATGCGGCCGACGACGCAGGTGACAGGAAAGGAAAATGATATGATAAAAGCAAGAATAGACGGCGTAGAGCTCAAAATTTCGGAGCGTGAGCCGCTTTTGGCGGGCACGGTGGGACTCAATAAGATAAGCCTCAGTTTTTCCGACGAATGGGCGATATTCACAAAGCAGATAGATTTCACGAACGAGCAAAGCGGCGAGACCCGCCGGATAAGCGCCGAGGTCGGCGTATGCACCGTGCCTTGGGAGCTGCTCAAGGCCGAGGGTGACATCACCTGCTATGTGCGGGGCATCGGCTCCGACGGCAGGCTGGTTCTGCGCACGAACGAAGCAAACCTCGGCACGGTGCTCGGCGGCGATGACGGCGATGTCCCCGGCACCGGCACGCCCACGCCCGATGTCTGCGACGAGACGGCGGCGAAGATAGGCGACCTGTCGAAGCTCGAGACGAACGATAAATCCCAGCTCGTTGCGGCGATAAACGAGCTCAAGCGGGCAGATGGTCTCAGCGTATTTGAGGTCACGCTCACGAGCGCCGACGGAGTGCTCACCGCCGACAAGACCTTTGAGCAGGTCAAGGCGGCGGTTGCGGACGGAAAGCCGGTTTTGAAGGTGCATTCCGACGGCGATGTGCTGTGGTTTTTCCTGCTGGACAAAAGCCCGGCGGAGATAGACTTTGTCGGCTTTGTTGATGAGCAGATACTTGCATATCTCACCGCAAAGCAGGACGGCTCTTGGGAGACGATCGTGACCGCACGGGTGACGGCCGAAATGTTCAGCGCCCTGTCCGAAAAGCTCGGCAATCTTAACAACCTGACCACAACGGAAAAAACCAGCCTCGTTGCGGCGATAAACGAGCTCAAATCCGGCGCCGCCGTGACCGAACAAACCGTCTCCGGCTGGGGGTTTACCAAGAATACGGGCACATACTCAAAGCCTGCTGGCGGCATCCCGAAAACAGACCTTGCGTCCGCCGTGCAGACGAGCTTGGGCAAGGCAGACTCCGCATTGCAGGCCGTCCCGAGCACCTACCGCACGGCGAGTGCGCAGGACACGATAGACAGCGGCAAGGTCGATAAGGTCACAGGCAAGGGACTTTCGACAAACGACTACACCGCCGCCGCCAAGGCGAAGGTCGATGCGATACCTGCAAGCCCCAAGTACACCGACACCGTGTATGACGACACGGCGGTCAAAAGCAGGCTCTCCGCCGTTGAGGGCATGGAGAATGTGGAGCTCACGGTGGCATCGGGCAGACTCACGAATGTGTCGTACACCGCACGGTACTCGTCGCTTCTCGGCATGGTGTTCGTGCGCATCTACGGTACGGTCAACGCCGACATGAATACCGGCTACGACTACGACATCATGAACATCGGCGCACGGCTGCCCAACTCCCACGCCGCCCTGGCGGTCAAGAGCGGCAAAGCGGCGCAGGCGTTTGCGAAAAGCAGCGGAGTTATCTCCCTGCGTCCGCTCGAAAGCGGCATCAAAAACTATGATATCTACATCACGGGCTTCTGGTTTGCTTAATACTTGAGCTGACGGTAGCCAATCCCATATCGGTTTTGACGGGCAGCTTTCCGCCCATGCTTCGCTAAACCCCTAGTCCATATATATCCATTATGGCCGTCGGGCTTTATCTTTGCCTGAACGAAAATCTGCTCCCTCAAAACTGCAAGGCATCTGTCGGCGAGAATTTAAGAAATTTTCGGCTTCCCTTAAAAAGGTCGAAAAAAGCCGAATGAGTGCACCGACAGACGATAGGGGCTCGACTCCCGTCAGCTGAATATAATAGCTGAGAGGTGAAATTATGAAAAATATGAAGAAGATATATCTTTCGCCGTCGGATCAGGTGCGCAACATCTATGCCTACGGCGACACGAACGAAGCGGCGCAGTGCCGCAAAATAGCGTCTGCCTGCAAGGCGGCGCTCGAGCGAAACGGCTTTGCCGTGCGCACGAATTTTGAAGACGGCACGAACGCCATGTACACCCGAGTGGCGGAATCGAACACCTGGGGTGCGGATCTGCACCTGTGCATCCACACCAACGCAGGCGGCGGCAAGGGCGCAGAGGCGTACATTCTCGATAAGAGCGAACGCCGCCTTGCCGCAGCGCAGCCTATCTACGACGAGGTCAGGGCGATAGCGCCCTACGGCTCGTCAAGGGGCGTGAAAACGGCGAGGTACTACGAGCTGCGCTACACCACGGGCATGTGCGTCTATCTCGAGGTCGATTTCCACGACAACGCCGAGATAGCAAAGTGGATAGTGAACAGCACGACCGCCATCGGCGAGGCGATCGCCAAGGGCGTGTGCCGCTGTTTCGGCGTGGGCTTTGACGGCGAAAAGGCCGAGGAAAAGCCCGCCGTGCGCACGACCGAGGTCGCACTTGAGGTGCTGCGCCGGGGAAGCGAGGGGGCGCAGGTCAAAACGCTCCAGCGGCTTTTGAAGCAGCTCGGCTACAAGGACGAAAGCGGTCGTGTCCTGTCGATCGACGGCCGCTTCGGCCCCGCCACGGACTACGCCGTGCGCAAATTCCAGTCAAATCGCCTTAAAGGCTCCGACGGCATAGTGGGAGCAAAAACTTGGGATAAGCTTTTGAAATAAAAGCTTATCCCAAGCAGCTAAGTCTTATCGGCTTTGGATATTTCGTTCGCGTTGCTGGAGTAGTGGATGAGCCGTTTATGCGCCGCATGAACCAGATGGTTTTTCGCGTATTTTTCCCCATCATGATGTTTTACAATTTGTATCATCACGCATCACAAATTACACCGGACAAAAAATTGATTCTCGTCAGTGTAATCAGTGTTTTGCTCACCATTTTAGCAACTTTTCTCATTGTTCCGCGCATTGTCAAAGAAAACGCCAAACGCGGCGTCATTATTCAGGCGATTTACCGGAGCAATTTCGTGCTGTTTGCGCTGCCGCTCTCCACCAATATCTTTGGTGACAGCGGCGCAGCGATTGCATCCGCCATGATTGCAATTATTATTCCGATTTATAATATCTTTGCCATCATGATTCTGGAGTATTTCCGCGGAGATGACATTCGGGTACTCCCGCTGCTCAAGCGCGTGCTGTCCAATCCCATGATTTTCGGCGCGCTGGTCGGATTGGTCTTTGTTGTGTTGGGGATTCCCTTGCCTGCGTGCATAGAAAAACCAATCGCTCAGTTCTCTGATTTGACAACACCGCTCGCGCTGTTTATTTTGGGCAGTACGCTTCACTTTTCTTCGCTGTTGGATCATGCCAAGTACGTCATTCCAACACTTGCTGTGAAATTGTTCGTACTTCCTGCCTGCATGCTGCTTGTGACGCTTGTCCTGCAGTTTGAGCCGGTCAGCCGTTTTGTCTATTTGACCATGTTCGCCACGCCGGTGGCGGCGGCTTCGTATCCGATGGCCGCCAACATGGGCGGTGACGGCGCCCTCGCCGGAGAACTGGTTGTGGCAAGCACTGCGGTTTCCGTCGTGACGCTGTTTTTGTGGATTTTTGTTCTGAAAAGCTGCGGATGGATTTGATTTTCTCTCAAACCTGTTTTTTTATTCCTGCACCTGTCCGATTTGCATGGCTTGCTGCACCGGCCGGAGCTCTCCGGTTTTTACGTCGCAGATATATCCATAAATAGGAATTTTCTTGGAAATCAGAGGATGATTGCGAATGTATGTCACATCATCCGTGACACTCTGTTCCAGATTTCGTATGGGCTGAAAATTGATATACTGTCCGGCACGGCTGCCGCCTTCTTTGACCGGATTGTACCAGCCGTTGTTTCCATAAACAGCGGTCTGTAAACTTTCCTCCAACAAATCACAGAGAATATCATTGGTAAAATTCATCATGCCGCAATCCGTGTGCTGAATGACAAAAATTGCCTTTGCGCCTTGGAATTTATGCGCTACAACCAGCGAACGAATCGTCTCTTCATTTGCTCTGCCGCCAGCGTTCCGAATGACATAGGCCTTGCTTTGCTCCAGACCCGGAAACTTTTTCGGGTCAAGCCGCATATCCATGCACGTCAAAATGGCAATTTTTTCATCTGGTTTTGTAAGATTCATCATAAAAACACCTCGTTTCTTGTTGTATCTATGATAATCGGAGCAAGATGCTTTGTCAATAAACTTAAGAATCATTCTTAATGTAGATTTTGTGTTTTACTTTTTTTACTTTCTTATTTCCGGATGCCTTGGTATCTTTTGCAATCCGGTGTATAATAAATGCATGAAAAAATCACAGAAAGCACAGGTATTACTTATGGCAAAAAAGGGTTTGATTTTGGAGGGCGGCGCGATGCGCGGATTATTTACCGCCGGCGTGATGGATGTCCTCATGGAAAATCATGTAACGTTTGACGGTGCAATTGGTGTTTCTGCCGGCGCTGTATTCGGCTGTAATTATAAGTCCGAGCAAATCGGCCGTGTCTTGCGCTACAACACCAGATTCTGTAACGATCCGCGATATGCCAGCTTTCGTTCTCTGCTAAAAACAGGCGACTTGTATGGCGCAGATTTTTGCTATCATGAACTTCCCAACAAGCTGGATCTCTTTGATACAGACACGTATGAAAAAAATCCGATGGAATTTTATGTCGTGTGCACCGATGTGCAAACCGGCAAACCGGTCTATCACAGCTGCCCGACAGGAAAAGACACGGACATCACATGGATGCGTGCCTCTGCTTCCATGCCGATGGTATCGCGCGTTGTAGAAGTAGGCGGTTATCAGCTATTGGATGGCGGCATTTCCGATTCGATTCCGATTCGCAAGTTTCAGGAATTGGGATACCAGAAGAATGTCATTGTATTGACGCAGCCAATGGATTACATCAAGCACAAAAACAAGCTGCTGCCCCTGCTCCGGATTGCTCTGCGTAAATATCCGGAAGTGATTCACGACTTAGAAGTACGGCACGATATGTATAATCAAACGCATATGTCCGCCTGCTCGAACAGCAGGGCGATGTCTGTGTGATTCGTCCGGATGCCCCGCTGAACATCAAACAGGTCGTACATGATCCTGCGGAACTCAAACGGGTCTATGACCTCGGCAGAAAGGCCGGAGAAGCAAAATTGAAAGACGTACAAGCATTTTTGGCTTAAAAAAGAAGGGACATCAATCCCTTCTTTTTTTCATTCACTTGTCACCGCTGCACCTTGCGCAGAAATGCCTGTGTACGCGGGTTGTGCGGGTTGTCGATCACGTCCGCCGGTGCGCCTTCTTCCACAATATAGCCGTCTGCCATAAAGATGACGCGGTCGGATACTGCACGCGCAAAGTCAATTTCATGTGTGACAATAACCATCGTCATTTTTTTCTCTGCCAGTTGACGCAGAATTTTTAGCACTTCCGTGGTCAGTTCCGGATCCAGCGCTGAAGTCGGCTCATCAAAAAACAGCATCTGCGGATGCATTGCCAATGCGCGCGCAATCGCAACGCGCTGCTGCTGTCCGCCGGATAACTGACACGGATATGCATCCGCTTTATCTGCCAGACCGACATCCTCCAGCAGCTGCTTGGCTTCTTCCATCACTTCGCCCTTGCTGCGCTTCTGCACATGCACCGGTGCATCAATCAGGTTTTTCATGACGGAATAATGCGGAAACAGATTGAAGTTCTGGAACACAAGTCCGTAAAACTCTTTGATTTTTGCCAACTGATCTTTGCTGGCATAAGTACCATTTTTGACAGCCGCTGTACCGCCGTACAGCAAATCTCCGCCATTCATGGTTTCCAGCATGGTTGCACAGCGGAGCAGGGTCGATTTACCAGAGCCGGACGGGCCGATAATGGAAACAACTTCGCCTTCTTCTACGCTCATAGAAATATCCTTGAGAACTTCCAGTTCGCCAAAATATTTTTTCAAATGATTTGCCTGGATAAAAGCCTCAGCCATTTTCCTCTGCCTCCTTTCCCATCGTCTCATTGATCTTACCTGCCATCTTGTGGCAACGGATACGGTGCATTCCCGCCTGATAGAGTGGTCCGTTTTCCGCCTTGCAACAATCCATACAATCCGGACAGCGGGGATGGAATTTACAGCCGTCCGGCAGATCAGTCGGATCTGGCATCAAACCCGGAATAGGCTTGAGACGTTCGGTCTCATCATCCAGTCGCGGCACTGAATCAAACAGTCCCTCTGTATAAGGGTGATGCGGCTTAGACGTATCAAAAATATCCTCTACCGTGCCGTATTCTACGATCTCGCCGGCATACATAATCGCCACATCATCGCAGGTCTGCGCCACGACGCCGAGGTCGTGGGTGATG
>OQVS01002620.1_pt1 | contig 11263 bp, 8 predicted proteins | sample 1691601 | NCBI WGS metagenome assembly OQVS01 (sample SAMN03418268, study PRJEB22391) | human gut metagenome | biome: human-gut; feature: organic feature; material: feces | host: Homo sapiens | place: Tanzania | collected 2013-01 | reverse complement strand
TTTCTTTTTCATAATTGTTGACTTTAGGTGTCAACCTTATTTAAAAAAAGACAGGGCAAGTTCAACTCGCTCTACGAGGAACTTGTAATACCGATGGACGACAACTGGGCTGCCGATCCTACAAAGCCGCTCACCACAGAACGCTACAAGATGCGCGACGGATCGTACTGGAAGCAGACTACCGACAACTTCGAGCAGAGCCACAACATACTCAACTTCACCTGGCAGCCTGCCGACATGCGCTGGAGCCACTCCGTAACGGCTCACTACACATACGGCTACGGCTACTACACCGAGTTCAAGAAGGACACAAAGCTGGCTTCTAAGTTCGGCATCAACGAGATGTACGAGAAGAATGGCGAGCTGAAGCCCGTAAAGTCGGACGCTATACGCAAGAAGGGCCTTACACAGAACAACTACGGCGCTCTCTACAACGTCAACTACAAGGACGCTCTGTGGGACGTAATGGGCGGCTTCAGCATGCAGCTCTTCCGTTGCAACCACTGGGGCAAGGTGACGTACATCGCTGACGAGACTCTTGAGAAGAAATACTTCACCAACGGCAGATACAAGTATTACGATTCTGACGCCAACAAGAACGACTGGAGCTGGTTCTTCAAGGCCAACCGCAAGTTCGGCAACGGCTGGAACTGGTTCCTCGACATGCAGATGCGCTACGTCAACTATAACACCGACGGACTCAACGACCACTTCGAGCAGGGCGCCGACGGCAACTACAAGAACCAGAGCATCGACATCAACGAGAACTACTTCTTCGTGAACCCGAAGGCTGGCATCAGCTACGACGCTAACGGACACAAGGCTTACGCTTCTATCGCTTACGCCAACCGCGAGCCTGAGCGCAACAACTTCACCGACAACATCGGCTACGGCAATCCGTCGCCGGAGCGTCTGCTCGACTTGGAGTGGGGCTATCAGTATCAGGGCGAGAACTGGTTCGCAGGTGTCAACTTCTACTACATGAAGTACGTCAACCAGTTCGTGATGACTGGCGAGAAGAGCGATATCGGCGAGTCGCTGACACGCAACATCAAGGACTCTTACCGTCTCGGTGCTGAGCTGTCTGCAGGCTGGAGCCCGCTGTCTTGGCTCTCTTTGGAGGGCAACGCCGCTCTGAGCCGCAACCGTCTGAAGAACTTCAAGGAGTGTGTGGAAAGCTGGGACGGTCCTGCTGTATGGAACACATACAAGAGTGCTACCATCGCATTCTCGCCGTCGGCTATCCTCAACGGCTTCGTCGATGTTCACTTCGCAGGTTTCCGCGCTACATGGCACACCAACTTCGTCAGCAAGCAGTATCTCGACAACACCGAGAGCTCTGAGCGCTCACTGCCGTGCTACTCGCAGACCAACATCAACGCTTCGTACACGTTCAACTTCTCGAAGCGTGTGCTCGGCTTGAAGCAGGTGGTGCTCGGCGCCGACTTCAACAATATCTTCGACCGCCACTACGCTGCTTCTGGCTACGTATACTACGACTGGTATTACAATAACAAGCGCAACTCTACCGTGGCTTATATCCCGATGGCTGGTTTCAACTGCCTCGGAACCGTAACGCTGAAGTTCTAAAAAAAGCCCCTCCCCATCCCTCCCCGTCGGGGAGGGGGCGCAGGGCAGAGTTATATATGCTTTGTTTCTTTTTTAAAAGGTTGCATGGCAGAGTGATACATACTTTGTTTCTTTTTTAAAAAGGTTGCATGGTAGAGTTATATATGCTTTGTTTCTTTTTTTTTAAAGGTTGCATGGCAGAGTGATACATGCTTTGTTTCTTTTTTAAAAGGTTGCAGGGCAAAGTGATACATTTTTGTAATTAATAATTCAATCCTCTCTCTCCTCCCCGATGGGGAGGTCGGGAGGGGCTGTTTTTTTTAATTGTTATGACTGAATTTCTCTCCACTCATTGGCTCGACATTGTAACGACAATACTCGGGCTAATCTATCTCGTCCTCGAATACCGTGCGAGCATAGCGCTTTGGGTTGTGGGCATCGTGATGCCCGCCATGGATATCTACCTCTACTGGAGTCACGGACTCTACGGCGACGCCGGCATGGCTGTCTACTACACGCTGGCTGCGATATATGGCTACGCCGTGTGGAAGTTCGGAGCGAAATGGAAGCGAATGCTGAAGCGCAAGGCTTCGGGGGCTGCAGGCTCAGATAAAGCTCTTGACACCGATGGCTCAGATAAAGCAGTAGATGTTGCAGGCTCAGATAAAGCAGTGGATGCTGCAGGTTCAGATAAAGCAGTAGATGCTGCAGGTTCAGATAAAGCAGTGGATGCTGTAGGCGGTTCTTCCGAAGAGCTTCCGATAACGTTCTTCCCGCGCCGTCTTATCCTGCGCACGCTCGGCTTCTTCCTCCTCGCATGGGCTGCTACCTATTACGTTCTCGTGGCTTACACCAACAGCACCGTGCCCTTGCTCGACGCGTTCACCAACGCTCTCAGCTTTGTCGGCTTGTGGGCTTTGGCGCGCAAGTACGTAGAGCAGTGGCTGTTCTGGATAGCCGTAGACGTGGTCTGCTGCTATCTGTATGTGGTGAAAGGCATACCGTTCAAGGCAGGGTTGTACGGCCTGTATGTCGTGATAGCGGTCATGGGATACATAAAGTGGAAGGGCCTTGCGAAAAAGGCATAACTCATCTGGATGCTCTAGGGAAACCTAGGGCATCCTTTTTTGTTTTAGGGGGCTGGGGGCTTTCTAGGGTTTTTAGGCTTTCTAGGCTTTCTAGGCTTTCTAGGAAACCTAGAGCTCCTAGCCAACATAGCTCTCCTAGCTCTCCTTGCCTCTCTAAAGTTCCTTGCTTCCTTCCAGACTGTCGAGCTTTTCCTTCAGCCCTTTTATCTCTGCCTCCTGCCTATAATACGCCTTCAGCGCTCTTTGCTTTATATCCTCGAAGGCTGCCTTCCATTTCGCAGCCTCCGCCTGCGCTTTGGCAAGAGCCTGCTTCAGGCGTGGCAGCTCCTCCTCCAGCTGCTTCAGGCGTGCGTCCTGCTGCTGTCGGTAGGCGGTGCGGGCGCGGTGCATGCGCTCCTTGATGCCACCCTCGGTGATGAACTCCTGCTCAAGCTTCTTCAGAAACGACATCATCATCTTGTCGATGAAATGGCAGAGCGTGATGGCGTAGTTGCACATCTGTTCGTCGCTCCACTGCTGGAAGAACGGAGCGTAGTCGGGCAGGCGGTTGTGGTGGCGGCAGTAGTCGAGCATATCGGTGTAGCGCTGGTCGCCGGCAACGTAGAACTGCAGGTGGCGCGACTTGATATAGTCCTCGAAGTCTTCGCGCAACTCCTTCAGCGAGGCGCGTGCCACGTTGAGCAGCTTCAGCTGCATCTCCGTCGATGCCACACCGTCAGCCAAACCCTCGACGATGTTCTGCTTGCAGGAGCGTGCCGCCTGAATCACCTGGTCGCGCGTTCGGTCTTTGTATAAATGAATGAAGCGGTCGCAGAAAGCGAACGCCAGCTGATACACCACATCCGACTTCTGGTAGAAGTAGAGCGTGTCCCAGTTGCGCTGCTGATTCAGTACGTGTAGAGTGTTCGGGTCTTCAGCCATAGCGGGTTTGTCTTTGTTGGCAGAATCGTTATCTTCAGCCATAGCGGGTTAATAGTTTGATTGTCTGTCGCAAATTTAAAGAAAAATGTAAAGAGGCACAAGCGTATCCATAACAAATTCACATTTATTTCGTACTTTTGTCCGTCGAAACATACATGTTCAGCCGGCAGATAATGTCGGCTGGGAAATACACGATAATTATGGACAATCCTTCAGATACAATAAAGGCTACTTCTGATCCGGCGACTGCCACTTCGGACAACACAGAATTTCTTGCGTCGCTGCAGCCCGATGCCTTCGACGCCGTGATAGTAGCCGGCGGCGACTTCCCTACGCACCATGTTCCGCTTGCCGTGATGGAGCGTGCACTGATGCTTGTGGCATGCGATTCGGCAGGCGAGGAACTCGTACGCCGTGGCTACAAGCCGACGGCTATAGTGGGCGACTGCGACTCGATGTCGGCGGAGTTTCGTGCGAAGCATGCCGACATTATATATAAGGTGGAGGAGCAGGACTACAACGACCTTACGAAGGCTACGCGGTTCTGCACGGAGCGCGGTTGCCGCCGCATTGCCTACGTCGGAGCAACGGGCAAGCGCGAGGATCACACGCTGGGCAACATCTCGCTGCTCGACTTCTACCGCCGCGAATTGCATGTAGACGCCCTGATGCTCACCGACTACGGTGTGTTCATCCCGGCTGCTGGCGAAACCGCAATAAGTACTTTCGCTGGACAGCAGATAAGCATCTTCAATCTCTCATGCACGCAGATCGACGGCGACGGACTGCGCTGGCAGCCCTACGCCTTCTCCGCATTCTGGCAGGGTACGCTCAACGAGGCGCTTGGCGAGAGCGTCACGTTGCGTGGCGACGGAAACTACATAGTGTATGCTGCTTACAAATTGTAGTCTATTTTTTTTTGACATATTGACACTAAACGGTATGTAATATAAGCAGAAAATAGTGTGTGAAAGTAGAATGGCTGGTTTTGATTACATAATGTAGGTCAAAGTGTTAGTTTTTATGCGTTTTTTTACTTATAACGTATTTTGTGTTTAATTATGAAATGTGTTGAATAACGTTAAAAACGTAAAGTTTTCTTGAGAAATGTTTGGAAGTTATAAAAACATTCTCTAAATTCGCAATTGAAAAACTAATTCTTTTCAAAAGAAGAGGTTTATCACAGATACAAACAGCATTTGCTATTGAAGCAAACTGACGACACAGACAAAACGACGACGCAAACACACGAAAAGAGAAACCAAGACGATGCAAACTGACAAAAACGATAAATTTACAAACTGACGCAATCAACGACGCAAACTGACGAAAATACAAAAACGAAATCGGAGCGGCTTTCGCTACAGATAGCCTTCCACACAAAACCCAAAATCAAAAACCAAACCCCAAAAGGAGTTACTGGCACACGACGGAGAAATTGTATTCTCTCGAAACCGCCTTCTTGAGGGGGACCCTTACAAACTGAATAACTAAAAAGGAGTAGTCTTTCCAAACCAACCGACAGACATTCCAACATATATAAACTAAACAACAAAAAGGAGTTGCTTATGAAACGACTTGTATTTGCACTATTAATACTGTTCTGCGGCAACGATATGTCAGCCCAGACATATACAAAGGAAGTCTGCGTAAGATTCCCGGTGGCATCAAGCGTGCTCAATCCTAACTTCGGTGACAACGCAGCAAGTCTCGCAGAAATAGTCAAGTTCCTTACTGACGTGCAGAAAGACAGCACCTTGGAGCTGACCAGTGTGAAATTCTGCGGCTCGGCATCGCCCGAAGGTGGACCTCTTCTCAACCAGCGTCTCACCGAAAGACGCTGCGCCAACATGGAGCGCTACGTTCGCGAGCGAGTGCAGCTGCCCGACGCAATAGTGTCGAAGTGCGAGTGCTCGGAGATGTGGCAGAAGCTGGCTTACTTCGTAGAGAAGTCGGACATGCCGTACAGAGACGAGGTGCTGCACCAGATACGCGAGACCGATGAGTTCACGTACAACTCGAAGGGAGTTCTGGTAGACAGCCGCAAGAAGCGCCTCATGGACCTCAACTACGGACGCACATGGAACTACATGCTGCGCGAGTTCTTCCCCGCAGTGCGCAACGCCAGTCTCATATCTGTCTACATCGAGCAGAAGCCAACCGTGGTAGACAACCAAAAGGCAGAAGTGATTGTTCCGGAAGAACCCGTAACACAGGAGCCGCAAGTAGAGGAGCTCGCACCTGAGCCTGAGCGCCGCAACGCATACCTCGCCATCAAGACCAACATGCTCTACGACGCGCTCGCAGTACCGAACATAGGCATGGAGTTCTCGCTCGGAAAGCGCTGGTCGATAGCAGCCGACTGGATGTACGCATGGTGGAACAACAACCATCACCACAACTACTGGCGCATCTACGGCGGAGGTATCTCGCTGCGCAAGTGGTTTGGCAAAGCCTCTAAGGTGAAGCCGTTGCAGGGACACCACCTCGGCATCAACGCACAGGCGTTCACCTACGACTTCGAGCTCGGCGGAAAGGGATACATGGCAGGCATACCCGGCGGAACACTTTTGGACCGCACAAGCTACGCAGTAGGAGCCGAATACGGCTACTCGCTGCCGATAGCAAAGCGCCTGAACATCGACTTCAGTGTTGTGGCAGGATACATGGGCGGACGCTACTACGAGTACGAGCCGCTGGACGGACACTACGTGTGGAAAGCCACGAAGAACCGCCACTGGATAGGCCCTACAAAGGCTGAGGTGTCGCTCGTTTGGCTCTTGGGACATGGAAACTACAACAATAAGAAGAAAGGAGGCGACAAATGATTAAGGTCATATTTAAACGCAATGTTACGAGAATCGCAACGGCGTTTGCTCTGGTTGCCATGACAGCATTGTCATCTTGCGAGCACAAGGATTTGTGTTTCGACCACGACTCTCATTCTCCTAAGTACAAGTTCCGTGTAGAGGCAACATATCAGCAGGAGTGGGAGATACGCAGCGACGGAAGCACCGACTGGAAGAACTTCTCTGCATGGGTCGACACCTACGGTATGCAATACGACGACCTCAGACCGCTCATACCCGCCGGTCTCCGAATGCACGACTTCCCGGCTCTCGGACCGAGCGACATGATCAACATGCCGGCTCAGGGCGACGTGGTAGGTCTCCGACCGGGCAAGCACCAGCTGCTGTTCTACAACAACGACACCGAGTATATCGTGTTCGATGACATGTACTCGTACGCAGCAGCCAAGGCTACAACCCGAACACGCACACGAGCTTCGTTCCTCGGCAATCCGTTCCAGAAACAGACCGACGCCAAGGAGCCTACGGTGGCAATGCCCGACATGCTCTACGGCAACTTCAACGAGGAGTACACATCGGAGCGCACGGTGGAGGAGACGGTGATGCCGGTCACGATGCATCCGCTCGTGTTCAAGTATCTCGTTCGCTACGAGTTCAGCAAGGGTCTGCAATACGTAGGTCTGGTGCGCGGAGCACTCTCCGGAATGGCGTCAGCCGTATACCTCAACAGCGGCAGAACATCAGCCGAGGCAGCCACGCTGCTTTACGACTGCACGCTGAAGGAGTGGGGAGCACAGGCTATAGTTGCATCGTTCGGAGTGCCCGACTATCCTAACGGCTACTACACTTCTACACGAGCACCGCGCAGCCACGCGCTCAACCTCGAGGTGCGACTGAAGAACGGCATCATAAAGAACTTCTACTTCGACGTGAGCGACCAGATTGCAAAGCAACCGCAAGGCGGCGTAATCGTAGTGAAGGGCATCGAGATCTCTGACGAGGACGGCAAGCACGGCGGATCGGGCTTCGACGTAAACGTAGACGGATGGGGCGAGTTCGAGGACGTAGACATGCCGCTCAAGTAGCGCTACGCAACTCAAGTAGAAACTGTACATGGTTTACAACTAAACTTTTCATATAACTTTATTTACTAATTTAAACTACATCATTATGAAGAAGAATCTATTTTTAATCGGTTTAGCAGCAATAGGTATGTTGTTTGCTTCATGTAGCAACGACGAGACTGTAGAGGTAGCTAAGAATCAGAACGGCATTCAGTTCAAGAGTTTTGTAAATAACAGCACACGTGCGACAGACTTGACAACCGCTAACCTCACCGACTTCCAGGTTTGGGGTATTATGAAGAAGGACAACCAGATCGGCAAGCCGTTCGTTGGCACACAGGTTACCAAGGCTGGCGGCGCATGGTCTTATGGCGTACCGGTTTACTGGGAGAAAGGCTATCAGTACAGCTTCGTAGCTGTGGCTCCGGCTGATGCATTCGATATGGTAGAAGCTCCTGCCAACTACCAGGACTACGGCAAGGTTCAGTTCAACAACGGTAGAGGCGATACAGACCTTCTCTGGGCTGCCAAAGACAAGGGTCTCGTGACATGGGAAGGCAATGCATGTCCGGCTGCTGTCGACCTGACATTCAACCACATGCTCTCACGCGTTCGCTTCAACTTCGTGAACGGTATGGACGACGGCTCTTTGCTCACCGTAAAGGACGTAAAGATCACAAACGCTTGCACAGAGGGTACTGTACAGCTCATTGATGCTAACGCAGGTAAGTTGGTATGGGAACCTTCAGGCGACGCAGCCCTTCTGTTCAACGACGCTCCAGAAACAGCATTCGCTCAGAGCGCAACTTGCACAACAGGTCACAAGTACATGATTCCGGCAGACAAGGCTTACAATGTAACATTCAAATTGGAGCGTGCACACAACGGCGTTGTTGACACCTACACCCACACTGTTGCCCTCACAAAGATGCAGATGGAGTCTGGCAAGAGCTACCAGTTCAAGGCTGAGTTCACATCACAGAACATCAATCCTGACGGCGCACTCTGCCCGATCGTATTCACAGCTGACGTGAACGGATGGGACGCTTGGGGCGACGCAATCGACATGAACATGTAATCGTAGGAAACAACTAACACACGATGCGTCGAAAAGACACATCTGTGAACATCTAACACATCAGGTGTAGGGGGAACGCACAAAGTTCCCCCTTACACCCGCTCTTTTCTCTTAAAACCAATTAACCCATTTAATACGAACGAATATGAAAGGAATAAATATATTAAACATGACAGCAGGCATGGCTGCTGTGCTCCTGTCGGTGACACTCTTTTCATGCAGCAGCGATGTGCCGTACGAACACACTGATTACAGCACAACAGACAATATCTGCTTCGGTATTTCTGATTCTGGCAACGGCACACGCGCCGCAGCCGCAAACGAAGCGATAACCACCGACCGTTATGTGCTACGCTCATCAGAATCGAGCGACACCCTCTGCGTGCGTGCTGTCGTAAGCGACGGAATAGGCAAAGCCGCTGCCAAGCATGCCACACGTGCTTCCATGCAGACCACGATGTACGACCAGTTCAACGTCGTAGCGCAGTTGAAGAAGTCTGACGGTAACATTGCTCCACGATACTACATGAACGAGGTAGCCACCAAGCAGGGTGTTGTTTGGCAACCCTCTTCGTCGATATACTACTGGCCCGACAACGGATCGCTACGCTTCCTTGCATGGGCTCCTTTAGATGCAGAGCTTGACGAATCGCCGGTCAAGCCTTCAGAAGACGTAAACAAGACAACCATAAAGTACACCGTTCCGGCAGAACTCTCAAAGCAGCGCGACCTCGTGGCGGCTGCCACCGGCTACAACGCAAGTCCTGCAGGCGGAGTATGCGCTCCGGTATCGCTGCAGTTCAAGCATCTCTGCACAGCCGTTGTCGTGAAGACCGGTGCAACGATGGCGCCCGGCACGATAAAGAGCGTAACCGTTACCAACGTGCGCAACTCTGGAACGTACGACATGCTGAGATCCGCATGGACACTCAACGACGCAACGACCAGCTACACCGTTTCGCCCGACATGGCTACAGGCAGCACCACAGCCGAAGGCACTAAGCTCAACGCCGACGACGCTACATTCATGCTTCTGCCGCAGACATTGGGTGCTGACAGCAAGCTCGAAGTGATGTTCCACGACAACATCTCTGGCCGCGACCGCCTGCTCACAGCTTCTCTGAACGGTGCCGAATGGCCGATGGGCAAGACCGTCACCTATCGCCTCTCTATCACTCCGGAGTATGAACTTGAGTTCACATCAGAACCGCAGGTGCAGGATGCTCACTATGTGATCTATCCTATCACTATTAAGGCCGAAAATCTTGGAGCTAATGGTTGGAAACTGGTTTCAAACGATACAAGAAATGTAACGTTTGTTGAGAATTTCGGAAATGATGACATCAAGAGATTGGTTGATAATGGCTATTGGCTTAAGGATTATTGTGGAAAGTCTGAGCTTACAAGTACAACACGCGGTGACATTAAGGTCTATGTTTTCATTAAGGAAAATATTACGGACGCCGACCGCGACATTAAGTTGACACTTACTCCTGCTGACTATCCTAACGCAGCCCCAGTCACTTTCGACTTTAAGCAGTATTGTCCGGCTTGGAACAACGGCATCGGCGTAGAGCGCAAGCAGGAAACCGATTATCCTTGGGGATTCAACTGGGATTCGAGTATGAAGATTACATATTCAATGCCAAAGGGATTCTGGATGGGTATCTGGCACGCCCTTTTCACAATCTTTGGTAATACAAAGTATGTCACTCAGGAAGGATATGCTTGGACTGGAACTTGGAAAGTAACAGTCGATTTCAGTAAAGTTCCGAAGCTAACGACTGCAACGAGTGCAACAGATGGTCTTAAAAACACTTGGGAGATATACAACTTTGAGGGCATTAGTGATGCAGAAACTATTATGCGCCAGTTGGAGTCGTGGGGTGGTGTGCCCGACAAGACATTGCCAACAAACCCAACGGAGTTTGCAGCTGCGGCATGTGCTAAGAAGAATCCTTTTGGTGTTACTATAAATACAAAGGATGGTCAGAATTTATACTTGCCAACATTGTCACAAAGCGATTTGGTATGGTATCTTCCGGCACAGGATGAGGCTCCGAATATGGTAGATGGCATATATCCGCTCTCGGGCAATTACTGGACATCTACAGCAATCACCGATCCGGGTACTACATCATACAAGTATACGGTTGGCGCATCTGCTTCTCCAGAGGACAGAAACAACTTCATCCACGTACGTGCAGTGCGCAAGCGTCCATAAGCTGCGCTGGCACTCATAAAAATGGTACTTTTTATATTATTTGCATAACTCTTTTCATACTGCGATTAGAATGATCCGTGAGGCTAATTCTAACCGCAGTTTGTTTTTTTTATCCCTATCGGAGTGTAGGAGGTTGGTGTGCCAGAACTATAGAATAGCGATGAAAGGCTAATGCCGTAGCCTCCTACGATTTGAATCGTTTGCGATTTAATATAAAAAATGTTTTGTGAAAAAAGCTACCATATCTGCCAGCATCGCTGTAACTGTCACAGTATGAGGACGGTAAAGGCTGGAAGATACTGTATGGAACGGAGGCATCTGCCAGCCATCTGCCAGCCGGTCCTTGGTGCTGCGGAGGCCGGGAGACCTCCGCTACTGTTGAGCTGTAGGGAAATTAATAGGCTTGTTTTTTTGTGCAGTCTTAGATTTGTATTAACTTTGCACGCTCAAAACACCCCTATCATCATTAACAATTTATATTTTTTATGTTCAAAAACAATTTCAACGCA
>OQVS01002617.1_pt1 | contig 11276 bp, 8 predicted proteins | sample 1691601 | NCBI WGS metagenome assembly OQVS01 (sample SAMN03418268, study PRJEB22391) | human gut metagenome | biome: human-gut; feature: organic feature; material: feces | host: Homo sapiens | place: Tanzania | collected 2013-01 | reverse complement strand
GTGTACCGGCCCTCCCAGCGGCCATCCTTTCGCTTTCGGATATTTCCCTCGCCGTATGCTCGATCTTGGATGCGGACCAGGCATTACCGGTTCGGCCGGGCCTAAAATATCGCGCCAAGTTATGACCCTCTGCCCCTTATTGACTATTTGCTGATTGTTAACTTCCTCGTGCTCTTTCTTAGGCATAGCCGGCGGCTCGACAAATTCCATTGCACTGGCCATTAAATAAACATGACAATTGAAAAAATCACTATCTTGATAGCAAAGCTTAAGAGGCCCTAAGTAACGATCGTAGCGATTACTACCCAATACTTCTTGAGAGATAAAGCGATTGGCTTCTTCTTCATGTTCCAAATCAGGATAGCGCTTTACACTGATAAAATCGGCTTTACTTTCAGCTTCTTGCCAATCGGCATAAATAGTATCCCATACGTGGGCAGCCATAGAAGCTTCTGCTCTAGTTTCGTCGTAAAGACGATGCATAGCCGGAATAGCATAATCGCCAAAGCAAATACTCAATACTCTATCCAAATTGGTACCATTGTAGCCAAAGGAAAAATCTTTATCTTTAGTCATCAAGCTACATCTCTCGCGGAAAGCAAAAGTACCTAAAGGCAAAGATTCGCGACGGCGGTAATAGGGATAGCGCTTTACAGGCGATACCGCTACTTCAGCATTGATACATCCTTTGTATTTGGCAGCTTGAACCAACAAAAATTGGTAACAATCTTGATCTTTCTGTCTAGAGAAACCAAAAATAAGACTATCTTTAGTAGAGAATTTAAATACTTCTCTGTATCCATTAAAATATAATCTAACTGCATCCAGAATAGCCGGATAAACTTGAATAGGCGTCCTGCTGGCGATACTCATAATGAGAACTAAAACCGTTCCTTTTCAAGGATATTTTTGGTTAATTACTCATTTATTTCCTAATAAATTTATAAAGTCCTGGCTAACTCCAGGAAGTAAATTACTTATCTCAGAAGCGACAAGACCACGATCAGAATGTTCGGCGGAAGCTTTATCGCCGGCGGCGCCATGCCAATAAACTCCCAAAACGGCTGCTTCAAAAGGCTCCATTCCTTGAGCTAACAAACCGGAAATTAAACCGGCTAAGACGTCGCCCGAGCCTCCCTGAGCCAATACAGGGCCACCGCTACTATTGAGCCAACAACGCTGGCCGTCACTTACTAAAGTAGGGCTTCCCTTAGCTGCTACTATACAATGATATTTCTGAGCGCATAAACGGGCGTAATAAGGCAAGTTTTTCTCTAATTCGGCAACATCGGTATCCAAAAGCCGAGAAAGTTCGCCTAGATGCGGAGTTAATACACACTTTTGTTGCAAATCGACTTTTTCGGCAGTGGCAATTTTGCTTAAATGCCACAGAGCGTCAGCATCAATGACCATAGGCACAGGACATTTTGTTATTAAAGTGCGGACAGCTTCGGTAGTTTCAGCTTTTCGCCCTAACCCAGGCCCTAAACAAACAGCTTTAGGAGAAGGCCAAGGGCAAGGATGAGAAGAAAGCTCCATACCATTTTTGTCGTTTTTAAGCCAAGGGAAATATTCTAGATCGTGCTCATTGAGGAAGCCTTCATCTTCTAAAGGGCAACGCATTACTTCCGGATAAGCGGCTCCTATTTTGCGACAAAGAGAAGATGGAGCAGCCAAAAGCACCATACCGGCTCCGGAGCGTAAAGCAGCCTGAGAAGAAAGAAGTGGCGCTCCCAAATAATAATCAGATCCACCAATTACCCAAACAGTACCAAAAGTACCCTTATAGGCGTTTCTGGCTCTGGTAGGCAGAAGAGAAGCAGCCAATTCTTGATCAACAATAAGACACTCTTTAGTAGGATCTTCAGTTAGAACTTTAGGAAAACCTATATCAGCAACTTCAACTTTACCTGCCCTACTGCGACCAGGTTCTAAATAAAGTCCCCATTTGGGTAATCCCACAGTTACCGTAAGTTGACAAGAGGGAGCATTGCCCAAAATTTGACCGCTGTCTGCTTCTAAGCCAGAAGGCAAATCTACAGCTATAACTTTAAGCCTATTTGCATGCTCATTTATAGACTCAATAATTTCGATATAAGGGGATTTTAAGTTTCTGTCCAGACCATTACCAAAAAGCGCATCTACTACATATTCAGTTTCCTGCAAAAAGCGTTTAATTTGCTCTATATCAACATATATATGTAAATTGTCGTACAATTTTTGATAAATAGAAGCATAAAGTTGAGCATCGCCGCGTAAATTATCCAATTCTTTCATGGAAAGACAAATAACTTCGGCCTCAGCTTCACAAAGGTAGCGAGCAATAACAAAACCATCTCCCCCATTATTGCCTGGCCCGCACAAAACTAAAAAGCGTTTACCTTTTACAGAGCCAAAATGCTTTACTATAGCGGTAAAAATAGCAAAGCCGGCTCTCTCCATAAGTACAGCGCCGGTAATACCTACTTTTTGCATGGTATCATGATCGATAGCAGCCATTTCTTTAGCTTTGACAATACGCATATATTGGAACTCCTCGCGCCGAAAAATAGAAAAAGTATTTAAAAATAGAAGAAGCTGCCCAACCGTAATGGTTAAAGCAGCAACCTCGAAAAACGTTCTTAGCTTTTAAGCAGCTCTTAAAAGAGCGCCACAAAAACTAACGTTTGGTCCACTGGAATCCGCGACGAGCACGCTTGCGACCGTATTTCTTACGCTCTTTTTCACGAGAGTCACGAGTCATGAATCCAGCTCGCTTCAATTCGGTGCGAAGGGTTCCGTCAAAAGCTTCTAAAGCTCTGGCGATACCGTGCTTTACAGCTCCGGCCTGACCGGAAACGCCGCCACCGTCACAGGTAGCGTAGACGTTGAATTTGCCCTCAGTCTTGGTGAGTTCCAAAGGAGAACGCACGAGCATCTGCTGAGTAGCGCGAGGGAAGTACTCCTCGTAAGGGCGCTTGTTGATGATGATGCGACCGTCACCGGGTACTAAGCGAACACGAGCGACAGCGCGTTTTCTGCGGCCGGTAGCCTGATGGACCATCGACTGGATTGCTAACTTTACTTTAGGCATTAACTTACCCCTTTAAAGATTCTTGAAAGTACAGAGCGCTTTTCCTAAAACCTAAAAACTATAAGGTCTCGGGAAGAGGGCGAGGCTGCTGAGCCTGATGAGGATGCGTGCTGCCAGTGTAAACTTTCAGCTTGCGCATACGAACGGCGCGCAGTTTGTTCTTAGGAAGCATACCGTCTACGGCAGCCTTGATAACTCTGTCAGGGAATCTAGCGATCATTTCGCTATAAGCAACGGTCTTCAAACCGCCGGGATAACGAGAGTGTCTGATATATTCCTTGCTGGTGGCCTTTGAACCAGTGAGCACCACTTTATCGGCATTCAATACTATAACAAAATCGCCAACATCCATATGAGGTGTAAATGTAGGTTTGTGCTTACCGATGAGCACGCGAGCGATCTGAGTAGCTAAACGACCCAAAGTTTTGCCTTCGGCGTCTACTACGTACCAATCTTTTTTTACCTCGTTGGCCTTGACGGCATACGTCTTCACTGCCAGTCCTCCACGTCGTGCCGGCCAGACCCGAACCTCTAAAAGCGGGGCCAAAAAAAGCCGGTCTCTAAAATCTAAAATCTACCAACTTGCTGCAAAAGCAAAAAGGCAGTTCCAAATCATATGCGGCATAGTAATGCCACGCCGCTTTCTAGTCAAGGAACTCTGCAAAATCTTCCTAACGGGGACAAGAAGGCTTCGAAAGATCTAACCTTAACAAAAAGTTACGATTCAGCTAAGGCATTATACAAAAAAAAAGCTTTAAAGTGAAGGCCTTTTGAGCTACTTTTCATTTTTTTTTCCAATATCGAGGCATGGTATTTGCTAGTAGCAAAATATGGAACAGTTGTGCCATGTCTAATATCGAAAAAAGCGCCATTTTTCGCCATTAACAACCATAAAATTAAAAAGGATTACGTAGTGCCTCCTACAAATACCGATCTTAATAGCAAGGCGTTTTTAAGCTTTTTTGTATCGCCAAAATGAATATGTCGGAAGAGAAAGGGCACTTGGGAGTGGACATTCTTGCCGCACCAATCAGCAACATACTGTCAGGCTCAGCTTACACGAGCTACAGAGCGGCGTTGCTAAGTATGCAAAAAGTTATGGCTCAGTCTGTATCTGCTTCCTTAGGCGTGATCTATACCAATGGAGAAGAGATATCCCATTATTCGCTGCCACACGACGAAGCCCATAAAGCGCTCTTTACTTCCGATAAATTGAGAAGTGAACTTGCTGAACGCTTAAAAAAACACAAATGTGCCGAGACAGCTTTTATTTTCACTTTAGCAGGAAACCTTTTCTTTTCCGTCTGTCCCGTGTTCAGCAAGACTGCCCCTCTCCCCCTGGCCTATGTTTTAGTAGGCCCATTTTGGCAAAATTCTCCCAATGAAGAACAAAGTCAAGAAATACAAAAATATTTCAACTGGAGCAACGAACAACTAGCCTCAGCTTTTTATGACAATCCTCCTACTAGGTGCATACCTAAAGAGAGTTGTACCGACTTAGCTAATTCTATGGCCGATTTTATCGCTCAAATGAGTGAAATGCATACTAGGCAGCAGGAAGCAATCAATACTTTAAGTTGCCTGTACGAAATGAGCACCGATATAGGCCGTTCTTTGGATATCAACGAAATTTTGCCTTCCATACTTGATAAAGCTATGTCTATTCTAAAAGCTGAGTCAGGTTGTATTTCTTTATTGGATGAAAGTAAACAAAATCTCCACCTTTATATAAAAGAAGGCCCCAATAAACCGTTTAGTTGTACTCACAACGTGCCTATAGGTCAAGATTTGCGCAATTGGCTCAACGAAGAAAATTGCGAAAGTATTACTAACGATTCTGGTTTATGCACTCTAAAAGTACCCTTGAGCGATGAAAGTTCGTGCATAGGTAGTATAAAGATTTCTTCACCTTGTAAGGGGTATTACAGTTCTGCCGATTTGCGAATCTTGCGTATTATTGCGGGCTATTCCAGTTCTTCTTTAGCTAAAGCTATTGTTTACCAAAAAGCTATGCGCCAGTACGAAGAGTTGCGAGCTTTGCAAGAAATAGGAAATTCTCTAAATTCCAGCATCGATGTTCCTAAAACTTTGCATAAAGTGCTCGATCACGCTTGTTCGTTACTGGGCGCCAAAAACGCTTCGCTTATGCTTTTGGAGCCGGATCGCCAGCATTTGCGCATTCGTGAAGCTAAAGGTTTAAGTAAGCAAGTTATAGACAACACCAGAGTAAAATTAGGAGAGCGTGTTTCCGGAAAAGTGGCTTTGCAAGGCCATCCGGTCAGTTTACCTCGCGGCCTCAGCTCTACTGGAGAAGAACTGGAAGCGGCTCTCTGTGTTCCTTTAAAAGTTTCCGATAAAGTAATTGGTGTTCTCAACGTTCGCGGCCACAACGATTCCAACGAATTTACAGATGACGACATTGATCTAGCTACTCGTTTAGCTTCCATGTCGGCAGCAGCCATCGAAAATGCCGAATTGCACAATAAGTTGCAAAATTTATTTGTAGAATCTATTACGGCTTTGGCCAATGCTATCGACGCTCGCGATCCTTATACTCGCGGCCACTCTGAACGTGTAGCAGCCTTTTCTGTGCTCATTGCCGAGCGTTTGAATTTTACAGCCGAAGAAATTTGGAATTTGCGCAATGCAGCTTTGTTGCACGATATAGGGAAAATTCGCATTCGCGACAACATTCTCAATAAGCCAGACAAGCTCAGCAACGAAGAATACGAAGAGATGCAACGCCACGCTGTTTACGGTGCCGGTATTATGATGCCTGTAAAGAGTTTCCGTCCGCTTATTCCTTACATTTTGCATCATCACGAATGGTACAACGGCGCAGGATATCCCGATCGCAAAAGGGGCAACGAAATTCCGCTCTGCGCCCGCATTATTTGTGTTGCTGACAGCTTCGACGCTATGACTTCTGATCGTCCTTATCGCAAAGGAATGCCTATAGAAAAAGCTATAAAAATTATCCGCGAAAATAGGGGCTCTCAATTCGATCCCGATATTGCCGATATTTTTATAGAACTTTACCACGAAAACAAATTGCAACCGATAATGGAAAAGCTCAACAGTACGAGATCACGCGATGCCTTACAAGGTGATGGGCAACATGACATTATCACTTCAGAAGCAGGCGGCAGAGCTGTAGTCTGGCGCAGTGCCGTAAAAGAGGCTATAGAAGCTGTGAAGAACAAAGAGACAACTAAAAACTAAGCCTTCAATTTGTAAGAAAAGACTGTCAAAGCTAATTCGCGGGCAAATTCTGCCGCCAAACGAGCTGTCTGAGCCAAAGCCCCTGCTTCCTGATCTTGCACGCAAACTCCGCACACTTGCACCAAAGGCACGGGAGCGCCTTCCAAAGAGCGCAAAGCTTTCAAAAGCTCTCTAGGCTCATAACCAAAACCGGCCGGGCGCTGTACAGCCGGAGCCCACACCGGATCGACAATATCCATATTCAGAATGACTCTGCTTTGCACTCCATTAAGTTCAGCTAAAGCAGTTTTTAAGGCGATATCCAGATCTACTTCATGGCCAGCCAGCAAACGCTGATTATATCTAGCCCAATCGCATTCTTCTGAAGAATAGTTTCGACTTCCCAAGTACCAAACTGTACGCTCTTCGGGCAAAGCTCCCTGATTGTAAGCATCACCTATAGACATACCCATATAAGGAACATTTATAGTTGCCCCTATATATATAGTAGGAAGTTGAAATTCGGCAGAAGTATCGCCCAGCAACAAATTTACGCCGTCAAGGCGCTCGTTGCTATCATAAGCAGAAAAGTTGGTAAAGCTGCGTCTCAATTTAGGCGAATAGGGAGAAATGCCCAGAGAATATTCTCTGATGGCTGCAGCGGTATCGTCAATGCCGTAGATTAGTAGATCGCGCTGCAGGTCAACTTCCTGTTCATAAAGTGCCTCAGTACCTAAAAAACCGACCATTTCAGCTTTCCAACCCTTTGTTAAAGTATAAACACACGTTTCGCCGTGCAAGTTCGCTACACTCGCCGACAACTCCGCCCCTTTCCACACCTATAGCCTTTCTCCCCTTATTTTTTATGAGCCGTCAACTAAAAGAGGATAAGCTTCATGCCTAAAAACATTTTTTAATCATGCATAAGTATCGCTGCAAGAAGGATCGATTTGGCTCTGCGTGGTATAATAAGAGTGAATTTTTTTTATGTGTTCTGATCAACGCAGCTTTTTCCAAAATTTAGTTGCCGTTTTTGTGTGTCTTACTACGGTAAGCGCCGTTGTTTTTTGCGTCAAAGCGCTTCCTGTATATGCCGAAGAGGGACGTTACCCCGAAAATTTGGCTTGGCGCTTAGTCACCGAACGAGAGTTGTCGCTTATTACTCAGTGCCCTGAGGACTTTCGCGAGCGAGAGCATGCCGCCCCTCCCTTATTTGAAGCTCCTTCCCTGCCCATGAGCGGGTTGGAAGTTTTGACCGATTCTGCTTCGGAAAGTTTTGCTTCAAGCACTGTTCCCTCTACTTGGGAAGTACCTCCCTTTGCCGTTATTGGCCCGCCACTTCCCAAACAAGGAAAGAGTTCTTCTGCACTTGCCACTACTTCCGAAACTTCGAGCCAGTTAAAAAATGCTCTTCATCCTTCGGAACAGGCAATTATACCTGCCGTTTTTGGTGAAATTTCGGCCGATTCGAGCCGAGCAGAATTGCCAGATCCTAGTTTGCGTCCTTTAAGAGCACAATATTTAGACAAACTAAACAGGCCGGATGCCCAATTGCCCACGCCTTTTAGTTTGCGCCGCTACCATACAAAAAGCTTGGGATTTTTCCAAATAGCTCTTTACGGCAACGATAAGGGGCTTTTAGCCGAACGTGCTTACAATACGCTCAGGGCAGCCGCTCCCAATTTACGCTCTCTTAAAGGTTTTGGCTCCAAAGCTTTTATATCTTTCCTCCCTGCTCCCGAGCCGGAGAAACCTTTCGATTTGGAAACGGCTAAAGGCGAGTTTACCTTTTCGGCTCTCGAGCCTGAAGGAGACGTTCGCTTCGATCAGCTCGATCCAGGACTGATAAAATCTAGAACCGCTCCCAGTTTTAATAAAATCCCCGTTACTTCTCTCCCTGAAGGATTCGACGAGGATTTGCGCCGTCAGTTGGCGGCTTCTCAATATAAAAACATTAGGATCGACGAAGATCCTACGTCTGGCCAGTCACCTTACACTGGAGTCAGCTCTGGTAAAGAAGACCAGTCGGATGATAAATCTGACAAATCTAACGACCAAACTAACAACAGTAACAGTGCTGGGGAACTTTTTGTTGGCGATTTAACAGCATCTACCAATGACGCTGATTCTGCGGACATAAATCCCTTTGCTGTGAAGACTAACTTCTCCAAAGACCTTAAGGGCATGTACGTAATGGAAATCTATTATCCGCAGCAAAGTTTAGTTTGCGAACTGGCTGCCGATACCAGATTTGCCGATTTGCGCTCCATGCTCGATATAGCTCTTTTAGTTCAAGCACGTATGCAAAGGTGGTAATTATCGTCCAATCTCCATAAGCCCGAAGCGACAAAATAAAACGTTTTACGTCTCGGTCAATAAAGGCATTTTTTAGTGAGAACGGCCCCAGTTAAGTTATGTTGTTCCTTTATCTATTGGAACTTCTGTTTCTTGCTGTCTTTTTTACAAAAAAGGGGTTTATTTTTCGTGCAATTGTGATAATATAGCGCTTGCATGAGACCACGTATGTCTGCCAGCAACACAGGGAGGTCAGTAGTTGGACGATTCGGTCGTGGAGTTCCGAGACGTAACTCGGCAATATGGCTCTGTGACAGCCGTCAACCGGATGAACTTATCTATTCATCGCGGTGAATTTTTTTCTTTGTTGGGCCCATCAGGGTGCGGCAAGACGACTACCCTGCGCATGATCGCAGGTTTTGACGAACCCGATAATGGGGAAGTCTTTATCAATGGACAGGAAGTAACCCATCTTCCTCCTTTTCAGAGGCAAGTTAATACTGTTTTTCAGAACTATGCCCTGTTCCCGCATTTAAATATTTACGAGAACATAGCTTTCGGTTTGCGCCGTAAAAAAGTACCAGAATCAGAAATTGCCAAAAAAGTCAAATGGGCTTTAGAATTAGTGCAACTCGAAGGTACCGAGAGGCGCCAGGTCAACCAGCTTTCGGGAGGGCAACAGCAGCGTATTGCTTTAGCGCGTGCTTTAGTAAACGAGCCCGAAGTGCTTCTTTTAGACGAGCCTCTGGCAGCTTTAGATCAAAAGCTCAGACGCGAAATGCAATTTGAGTTAAAGCGCCTTCAGCGCGAGTTGGGCATCACTTTTGTTTTGGTTACTCACGACCAAGAAGAAGCCCTCACTATGTCAGATTCAGTAGCGGTCATTTGCAAAGGCAAGTTGGAGCAAGTAGGCAGTCCTGCCGAAATATATAATCACCCTTCCACTAGGTTTGTAGCCGACTTTATCGGTACAGCCAATTTCTTGCCTGTGCATATTCGTCAAATTCACAACGGCAAAACAACTGTAAATCTGACAGGTCGCGATATTTTAGTACCTACCAGAAAAGGCTTGGCTGAAGGCAGTTGGGCCGATCTGTCAATTAGGCCTGAGCGCATACAAGTATTGAAAGAAGCTGCCCAAGACGGTATCAGCATACCGGGCACAGTTATCGACAGTGTATTTATGGGCGCTCATACTCGCATAAATGTGCGTGTAGGTGACAAATATACAGTTATGGCCGAGCGCCAAAATCAGGATCACTCCTACAATTCCGAGTTTTCTCGGGGCGATTCTGTATGGCTCAACTGGGGTGTAGCCAGCGCCACTCTCCTTCCCCAATCGAACAATAATTAAAAGTAAACCTATGAAAAAGCATTCTTTACGAGTGCTGGCTCCTGACGCCTCTCTTTTGAGCAGGCGTCAGTTTTTAGGATACACAGCCGGTGCCATCCTAGCTATGTGTATGCCTGGCTGCGTATCTTCTTCCGAGCGCAGACTCAACATATACAATTATTCCTACTATATAGCTCCGGATACAGTAAAAAACTTTATCCACGAAACCGGCATATCTGTAGTTTACGATGAGTTTTCTTCCCAAGATGTACTTTTTGCCAAGCTAAAATTGGGCGCCGGCTACGATTTGGTAGTAGCTTCCGATTATATGTTGCGCCGCCTGATCCGCCAGCAAATTATCGATACTATCGATGGTTTTAAGTATTACAGCGATATGATCGACCTGGTAAAAAAAGAGCCTTGGTCCTCTTTGTGTCGCTATTGCGTCCCCTATCTTTGGGGCACTACGGGTATAGGCTACAATCGCAAATACGTAAAAAAAGCCCCTACTTCTTGGAATGATCTTTGGAACGAAGACTATGTAGGCCGAGTAACTATGCTAGACGAAAAGCGCGACGCTATAGGCGCGGCTTTAATTAAGCTCGGTTATAATGGCAATTCTTGCGATCCCAAACAGTTAGCTGCTGCCCAAAAAGAGCTTACTCATCAAAAACATATTTTGCGTCAATATACTAACGATTATATCGACGGTTTAGCCAGAGGCGAAATTTGGTTAGCTCAAGCTTGGAGCGGTGATATTTCCCGTGCCAAAGACGCCAATCCCAATATTGATTATGTTTTGCCCAAAGAAGGTAGTTTCTTCTTTGTTGATTCTTGGTGCATTCCCAAAGATGCAGCTCATAAGCGAGAAGCTGTTGAGTTCCTCAATTTTGTCATGCAGCCAGAAATTATTGCTAAAGTTACCAACTTTACCAGTTATCCCAATACTATTGCAACTTCCATGCCTTACGTAAATAAGGAATTGTTGAATAGACCTTTGGGCTATCCGCCTGCAGAAATGATGAAGCGCACTTTTGCTCAAGAAGATATTGGCGCCGAAGAGAAAAATTGGGATAAAATGTGGGAGAGTATAAAATTCAAAAACTAATGGCCAACAACAATTTATCTTCTCTCGATAGAGCCGAACAACAAATAGACGCTTCGAGTGACAACAATAATTTTACCCAAAGCAAGCCGCCAGACAACAATTTGGCTTCGGCTCATTTAGCTCCAGTTAAGCCTGTCAAGCAAATGAGTAAAAAGGCTATTGGTATCCTTTTGGTGACGCCTTTTGTACTTTATATTGTAACTTTCTTCTTGCTTCACTCATAGCACCACGTCCTTCCTTTTCTTTATAATAAGCCACTGCTTTTG
>OQVS01002615.1_pt1 | contig 11284 bp, 26 predicted proteins | sample 1691601 | NCBI WGS metagenome assembly OQVS01 (sample SAMN03418268, study PRJEB22391) | human gut metagenome | biome: human-gut; feature: organic feature; material: feces | host: Homo sapiens | place: Tanzania | collected 2013-01 | reverse complement strand
CCGTTCAGCCAAAGAGCCATGCCGCTTTCCACACCCTCGAACTCGATGTGGACGGCGAAGCGTGGTTCGTTCTGAAAGACGTGTGCGAGATTCTGGGAATTTCTAATCACAAAATGACGGCACAGCGCCTTGACGAAGATGAGGTCAGCCAGACTTACCTCACCGATAGCATGGGACGTCAGCAGTCAACCACCATCATCAACGAAAGCGGTCTGTACCATGTTATCCTCCGTAGCGACAAGCCGGAAGCTGCTCCGTTCCGCAGATGGGTGACGAACGATGTGCTTCCTGCAATCCGTAAGACTGGAAGCTACAACGCACCGCAGCTTACCCGTTCACAGCTTCTTGCAACCGCTCTGATCGCGGCGCATGAGGAACTGGAAGAGAAGAACAAGCAGATTGCAGAACTTACGCCGAAAGGCATTTTTGCTGACGCTGTGAGCGCAAGCAACCAGAGCATTCTTGTTGGCGAGATGGCAAAGCTGCTGTCACAGAACGGCATCCAGATGGGTCAGAACCGCTTGTTCGCATGGCTGCGTGAGAACGGATATCTGATTAAGGACAGAAAGCGGACGGACTACAATATGCCGACCCAGAAGTCGATGGAACTTCGCCTGTTCGAAATCAAGGAGACGTCCATTGCACACTCTGATGGACACACTTCAATCAACAAAACACCGAAAGTGACTGGTATCGGGCAAGTCTACTTCGTCAATCTGTTCTTGAGAGCAGAGAAGAGCCAGAAAACGGAGGACTGAACATGGAACAGATTATCACCTTAAAGGTAGACCTTGAGTACCCGGACGAGGCGCACCACGCCATTGACGAAGCGGTAAAGGCCTACGAGGCGGACAAACTCAAGTGGACGGCAGAGGAACTTGCAGAAGCAAAGCATCTGGCAATGCAGATTATGCAGCAGCTGTGCTTGGATGGCTACAGCATCAGTTGGTCAAAGGCAGACAATGCAATCTCACTGTGGATGCTGGACGAGGACAGCCGAAACCATTCCAACACATTCTGTATGCCTGACCCGTTCTACTGGAATACATGGATTGGCAAATGCGTCTGTTTGTGCCGTGCTACCGGCAGGGAAGTGCCCGCGTTCATCGTCAAAAAGGCTGGTGAGTGTTGGTGACGTGTTTTTACAAAGCGCCGAGCCGCAAGCGGCGGTTGAAGCTAGCGATGGCAGCGGGCGTATCTCGAAACGATGCAGCGAAAATCCTGTGGATGGAGAAGACGCTGAATCAGTGCATTGAACGGTACAACCGGGGAACCAAGCTGAAGGAAAGGGAGCAGAATGGAAACAAAGTATTGTGAGCGCTGCGGAATTTTCCTTGGTGAGGTTTATCCACAAAAAAGATATTGCTCAGAATGCAAAAAAGAAGTCTCCCGCGAGCGAAAACGCTCAAGATACAAAGCTCTGCATGATGGACAGGGCTATCCCCCGTCGAGATCTATTTGCCAATGGTGCGGAAAGCCGATGGTTAAAATGTCGGCGGCTCAAAAGTACCACAAAGATTGCGCAAGAGAAGCAAACTCTGTGAGCACTACGCAACGTCAGCGTTTGCGGAAAGAACTGGAACGAAACAGGAAAGCACTCGTGGAAAAGAGGATTCCATCCGTAGGCCAAGTTCAGGCATTAGCCGATAAGTTGGGTAAGCATTATGGCGAAGTGTCGCAGATGCTTGCAACGGGAGAACTGGTCTATGAATGGTAAGTACTACGGAAAGAGGGAAATCCGCTGGCACAGCCGGGAGAAAGACCGGCTGGAACACATTCACAATAGAAAGGAGAAAAATGAAAGCACTTGTAGAAATTGCTCTAATGTGGGGCGCGGCGCTGGCTCTTGTGTTGGCAACGTTTCTGTTGAACTTTTGGCTGGTACATCACATTGAACTTCTGGTCGGCGTTAAAGCCACTTGGTATGTTATTGGCATTTGTACTCTGATGGCGACCGGCTGGATTTTTGGACACAAAGCGCCGAATAACGCAGAGGAAAAGGCATGACGTTGGAAGCAGCACTTGAAAAACGCGATATGAAAGCGTCAGAGCTTATCCGAAAAAGTGGCGTGTCGGCGCCAACAATCTACAACATAACCAGCCCAAACAAGGAGCCATACAAGACTGGTGTTAAGGCTGATACACTTGCAAGAATAGCAGAAGCACTAAATGCAGTGATTGTTATTGACGAAAGCAAACCGTTTTTATTCGACATTATTTTGAAAGAAGGGAAAAAATGAAATCTGCAAAAGGAACCGCGCTTATTGCGCTTGGAGTTACGATTGCTATCGTGTCAGTTAAATGCGGTGATGCAATTGGCAGATGCAATGGAGTGGCTGAAATGTTTGGATGGACATTTTTATCATGCACATTGCTTGCAATCGCGCTAGTTCTGTGCGCGTTTGGCGTGAATGCCGAAAATGAGCGCACGGACACCGAAAGGTTGAAAAAGCTGAATCGAATCCCTGCCCATACAAACGAGTGGAGGGATGCAAGATGAAATGCCCATTATGCGGCAGCAACAGCACTACAACGGTGGACAGTCGGTCTGACCAGGACAGCATTGTTCGCCGGAAGAAGTGCCTGGCTTGCAATCACCGGTGGTCAACCATTGAGATTGACAAAGACCAGTGGTACAGCGCACTGCAAATTAAAGAACAACGCAAAAAAGGACGCCAGCAAACATAACGGGAATTTTGGAGGTTTTGACTATGGAAAGCAAAAACATGACTGCAGCTCGATTCGATAATGATCAGGACTACTTCATCCGGATGACTTCTAGCCCTGCACAGCAGCGGATTCGCAACGCCCGCCGTAAGAAGGATGCTGAGCAGGAACGTTTTGATAAAGCTTTTGGCACAATTGCAGCCTGCGCGGCTACGTTTGCAATCGCCTCGCTCATCTTTTGCCTTGTTTTCTGAGGAGGTTACAAACGATGAATCCGATGTATGATTGTTCTGGCGCTCTCGATCGATTTGGCGGGGTAACCGAACCCGAAGATGGCGTATACTTTATGACCAACGAGCAGATGGCAGCGGCGAGAGAAGCCGACCGTCAGGCAGAGATTGAGGACTTGCAATCTGAAATCGAGGACAGGGAAGCGGAGCTGAAAGAACTGCACGCACGGCTGGAAGAACTGCTGGCTGGTTGATTTTTGTACAGCCAAGTTAAGCCAAAGTAAGAACAATGAAGCCTAATGAAGCCAAGAAAGGAAAGAAAATGAGCAAATATAAGAAGGAAATCAAGCACTGCGAAAAGTGCAATAAGCCTTTTTCAGTGTTCCAGAACAGCACGGAAACGCTTTGCGCGAAATGCAGGGAAGCAGTACTGGAAGATACGCTGCGTAAAAACGGCTATGCTGCAAAGCATAGAATGGTTAGGAGCATTTTTGATGCTGTTGATGAATCGCTTTCTATTACGGAAGCGGCTTCAAAGGCAGCTCGTGATTCCATCATGAGTATTCAAAAAACCTGCCGTGATTGTGGCGAATCTTTTGAAATTACCCGTGCAGAGCGCATTTTCTTTGAATCGCGCGGTCTGGCACTGCCCAAGCGTTGCCCGGCTTGCCGTAAAGCAAGAAAAGAAGCGAGGAAGGAGAACAACTGATGGCAGTATTAGTAATGGTTTACGGTCATTCCGGCAGCGGCAAGTCTGCTTCGCTTCGGAACTTCGACCCGGAACAGGTGGCGGTCATCAACGTGCTTGGCAAGCCACTGCCGTTCCGCAGCAACATGAAAACCTATATTACCAACGACTACGGCAAGATTGATGCTGCAATCCACAGCACCAAGCGCAAGTCCATCGTCATTGACGATGCCACCTACCTTATGACCGGCGAGTTCATGCGGAACGCAAAGGTCGCTGGATACCAGAAGTTCACCGACATGGCAGCCAATTTCAACGCCCTGCTGATGCGAGCAAAGGAACTGCCTGACGATGTGGTGGTCTATTTCTTCGGTCACAGTGAGCGTGACGGTGATGGCGGCGAGAAGTTTAAGACCATCGGCAAGCTGCTGGACGAGAAAGTTTGTGTGGAAGGTTACTTTACCATCGTCCTGAAAACCGTTGTGCAGGATGGGCGATACCTGTTCAGCACTCGCAACGATGGCATGGACACTGTGAAAACCCCTCTGGGGATGTTCAGCGATGCGCTGATCGAGAACGACCTCGCCGCAGTAGACAAGACCATCCGTGAGTATTACAACATCCCGGTTCAGCCGGAAAACAAAGGAGAGTAACAGATGAAGAACATCAACTGGAATGACGTGCAGGAAGCCACCGAACGCCGTGACCTGCCTGTTGGCGGCTACGTTGCCGGTATCTGCAAGGCGATTGATGAACCCGCAAAGGAGCGTCTGAACATCGAGTGGGAAGTCGCAGAGGGCGAGTTCAAGGGCTACTGGCGTGAGCAGACTGCTTCCCTCATTGAGCGTGGCAAGCTGAATCAGGGCGAATGGGCATGGGGTGGCAAGACAATTAAGAGCTACAAAGAGAAAGCGCTGCCCTTCTTCAAGGGCTTCATCACCGCTGTGGAACAATCCAATCCCGGCTATAAGTTCAACAACGATGAAAAGACCCTGCGTGGCAAGCTGGTCGGCGTGGTTCTCCGTGAAGAGGAGTACATGGGCAACGATGGCAACATCAAGACGAAGCTGGTCGTTGACCGCTTCACCAGCGTGGACAAGATTCGTTCCGGAGATTATGAGGTCAGACCGAAGAAAACGTTGGCTGGTGGGGCTGGCTCCGCTCCTGACACTGGCGATTTCGCCGTGATTGAGGGCAACGCAGATGACCTGCCGTTCTGACCTGTAAGGCATCAACCGCCTACCTTATATAAGAGCTGCGCTATCTGGCTAGACGGGCGTTTGAAAAGATGAAACACTTGGGCGACATCACAAAGATTCATGGCGACAAGATAGAGCCGGTGGATTGCATCACGTTTGGCAGTCCTTGCCAGGGCTTGTCTATGGCCGGAAAAAGACTTGGATTTGACGACGACCGTTCCGTGCTGTTTTTGGATGCCGCAAGAATCATTAAGGAAATGAGGGCAGCAACCAATGGAATGTATCCAACTTTCGCTGTTTGGGAAAATGTCCCTGGAGCATTCAGTTCAAACGGGGGAGAAGATTTCAGAGCCGTTTTGGAAGAACTTGCCCGCGTGGAAGAACCAGACGCTTCAATTCCTCGACCTTCGGGTAGGGGGGCAGATGGAGCAAAGCCGGAGCAATCGCCGGAAACGGGTGGTCTTTGGCGTGGCGACAGCTCGACGCTCAATATTGGGGAGTTCCCCAACGCCGAAAGAGAATCGCTCTTGTCGCAGATTTTGGAGGACAACGTGCCGCAGAAATATTATTTGAGCGCACGAGCCTGCCAGGGAATCCTGACGAGAGCATCCAGGCGTGGGAAGCCACTCCCAGAAGTTCTCAGGCAAGCCCTTATGGACGTGATAGGGGGGGGCAATTCCTACACCCTGAAAATTCGTAGTGGATGCACCGGTGGTGGTAAGGGTGCGCTGGTACAAACCGAAAAAAGCGCAACGCTTTCAACACTCCAAGACCAGACATTATTTCAGCCTGTTGTTTATGATGCTCGTGGAAACGGCGATGGGAAAATCGTACCGACCATTACAGGCGACCACGAAAATAGAATCACGGACTACACGGCTATTGCAATCGAACGTCAGACCTTCAGCGAGCAGTCGTTCAGCAGCTACAAAGAAAGCGACAAATGCTCAACCTTGAAAGCGAAAGCAGGGAACATCGGCAATGGCAGCGAGTGTCTGATTGCGGAAAAAACCATCCGTTGGATTGTTCGCCGCCTGACCCCTGTTGAATGTGAACGGCTACAAGGATTTCCTGACAATTACACCAACATTGGTGACTGGACGGATAGCAAAGGAAAGAAGCACAAATACGCTGACAGTCCAAGATACAAGGCTCTGGGCAACTCAATCGCTTTGCCGCAATGGTTCTGGTTGGTGCAGAGAATGCGCCCTTACTTGAAAGAAAAGCCTACGCTGGGTAGCTTGTTCGATGGTCTGGGCGGTTTCCCTCTGGTCTGGCAAAGAGCATACGGCGAGGAAACCGCACGGTGGGCAAGCGAAATCGAAGAGTTCCCAATGGCTGTAACAAAAAGGAGATTTGGCGAAGAATGATTACCTGTTGTCTTAATTGCACATCACGCCACACAGCCTGTCACGACACTTGCGAGAAGTACAAGGCAGAGAAGAAAGACTTTGAGGAACGCAAGGCATTCGTGTATGAGTTGAACCACAGCCAGAGCGTGTACCACCGTGACTACGAAGACAAGCATCGGGAACGTGGCAAGAAACGGTTTCTCGGAAGTGAATTTAGAGGTGAACGAGGATGAGCAAAAGAAAGTATAAGCCGGGCTGTTACATTATTTCACTCGATGATCTGATGAAGCAGGAGTTCGTTTACTGCGCCGGAAAACTCGTTCACAAAGGCTGGTTTGGTAGCTGGCAACTGCGATACGCAAATAGCGAACTTGCTAAACTGCGTATAAGAGAAGCTAAAAAGGTCGAGGACAACGCATGAACACCGGCAAGCAGTTTGAAGCAGACTTCAAGGCATCTGTCCCATCCGATGCGTGGTGCTACCGATTGAAAGACAGTGCCGCTACCTACTACGGCGGCAACGAAAACCTGTCCTTTTCCATCGACAACATCTGTGACTTCCTTGTGTACCGTCACCCGATGAACCACCTGTTTGAACTAAAAACCATCGAAACGCCCTCTATCCCTCTGGAAAAGGTGTTCGGCAAGTACGACAAGGCAAAATGCAAGTACCGCAAAGAAAAGCACATCACGGACATGGTAGAAGCAATGGGATACAGCGGTCAGACCGCCCATGTGATAGTCAATTACAGGGCGATCAACCGCACCTTTGCAATCCCTGCCAGCAAGGTTCTGGCATTTCGTTACAACGAAAGCCGCAAGAGCATCCCTTGGCAGTGGGCAGAGCAAGAGGGGATAGAGGTCAAAGCAAAAAAGCTGCGTGTCCATTGGCGGTATGACGTGGATGGGCTGTTAAAGAGATTGGAGAAAGAAAATGACAATGATATGTGATAGGTGCGGTGAAACATTTGAATATCCAGAATTCTCCACAAGTGAGTGGACACAAAGAGTGGAGAACAATTCTATTTGCAGGTGCATTACAAAGAAAAATAGGAAAATTTTTATCTATTCAGATGACCCGTTTTTTTCTTTGCCCTTCTTGCATGGCAAAGCTGAACGACTGGCTGAAAGGAGAACAGAAGTGAGCAAGAAAGTTTCAGACATTCTGCCCGAGACGGAAATCTTGGCGCAGCTGGCAGAAGAAGCGTCCGAACTGGCACAGGCTGCATTGAAGCTGCGCCGTGCGCTGGATGGAACGAACCCGACACCGAAAAGCGTGGATGAATGTTTAGAAAATGTACAAGAAGAAATGGCGGATGTTTTTGTCTGCCTGACCATGTTTGGCAAGTCCGCAGAAAGAGATGGAATCTTGATTTATAACAGGTACATGGAAAAGGTTATCAAAATCGAATATGAAAAAGAAGCCCGCTGGCTATCTCGCCTTGAAGCGAAGGAGAATAAAAATGGCTGAATGTCATGTTATATGCGGATTGTTTGGAAATATCTATGCTGGAACTTATGCAGCATCCTGCAAAAATGACTTACAGATGTGGCGAAGCATGAAGGAGGTAACAAACGAAGCCATTGAAGCGGTCGTTAATCATTTTATCATTAAAATGGAGCATGACGGTAAGAACAAAATTCAAAAGGCATGGGAAGTTCGTGGCTGTAAAACGCTGAAAGTCACGTTTGAACTTTTATCAACCCGATAAGGAGCAGTTGGATGAATAAACACAGAACCCGCCCCTCATCTGGCAAACAGGCAATGTCAGCCAATCTTCGCAAAATCGCACGGCAGAACCAGTTGTACGGCTTCCACATGGCTCTGGATGGCATCGCCGCCACATGGGGCGCACTGATTCAGAACCTTCGGTGCGATGCAGACCTAACCGATGAACAAGTGCAGAAAATCATCCGCATTGGTGACAGGTACTGGGAGATGGTCGGCAAGTTTAAAGAAGAGGATATGACCCCGGACGAGTTTGCAGATTATATCACCGCAAAGTCAGAACAGGTCAAAAAAGAGCTGAGAGAAAGGTGGAGCTGATGGCAATATTTTCGGCAGAAGCTATTTTGGAAATCACTTCAAAAAATTCAAAGTTTTGCCGTATTAAAAGAGCAACATTCACTTGTTACTTCTGCAATACTGACATTTCTGTGTCTGATGCACGAGTTGCAACTGCGATGGCAGATAATAAGAAAACTCCTATTTGTCCGATTTGTGGAAGGAAAACTATATGTACTCTGTGCGAGTTTTGCACACCTGAAAATTCAAACATTATAGAGGACGTTAGGTGGAGGGAGGACGTTAGGTGGAAGTAACAATGGATAAGGAACATCTTGCTATTGCATGGTTGCAGGACGCTGCACGGCTAAGCGGTCAGTTGAGCATAGACGATTTGATGGAGGATAACAATGTTTGAATTCGTAACCCGCTGGCTGGTCTGCCTAGTCCTGCTGGCGGTAGTGGTTCAGTCCGAGCGGACAATCAAAGACACGGCGGACAACCTGTTTGAAAAGCGACAGGCAATGCTTGTCTGGCTGTTCATCAACGTGTGTCTGGCTGTTTGCACGGCAGTTGTGATGGGGTGGAGGTAAGTATGGAAATTCGTGGAGAGCATAGCAAGAAGAGAGTTCGTTTTGATTCGCTCAAAGAAGGAGAGCCGTTTTACTATAACGGCGAACTTAATATGAAGACAAGCAAGATCGCAAACAATTTCGGATTTTGCGGTGGCACTACATATAACTGTGTGTCGCTCCGTAATGGTAGGATTATGGGCGTCCCTGATGATGCAATGGTCGGCATTGCAAGGGTTCATATCGAAAAGGAGTACTAATGGACAACGAACTTTACTGCCCGATGAAGATGACCAGCAATCCGCTTGGTCGGTGCGTCTGCGAGAAAGAAAAGTGCGCTTGGTGGAACGAACTTGGCAGTTGCTGTTCAGTTTGGTGGATTGCACGGGCACTGGACAACATCGAAACGAAGATGAAGAGGTGAGAACGTGAAAAAGCGAATTTACCTTGTTCTTGAAACCGAAGCAGACGAGGATGACAAGAGCATCCTTAACGATATTGAGCAGGAACTTGGAATGGCTACGCATTATTTCAAGACCTGTTCTTATAGCGAAATTGGCTTTGAGGGCTTGTGGAGAAGCACATTTGAGAAGCCGCCTAAGAAAGAAGATGCAGATGAAAACGGCTATGTAATGGCTGTTGCTGGGCAAATTACAAAGTCCGATTGCGTAGGTTATCCATATAAGTGGTTGTGGAATGTTGTTGCAAAGCATCCATGCGCATACCCTGTTTGGAAACCTGTCAAGGAGGTCTGATACATGGCAACACCCAAACCAAAAATAAAAAATATAGAACCGGACATTTTGATTATTAACGTGATTGCAAAGAAAAACGATGGAACCATCGAACTTTCAGTTCCAGATGACGTATTCAATCAGGCAGAACAAATTTTGCTAAAGAATGAGCGAGGCGTATTTTGCAAAACTTTTTTGTCGGAGGCATGTAATGTCAATTAACAAAAAAATTCGTGAAATTGTATATCAAAAATACGGCGGACGCTGTGCTTATTGCGGGAAAGAAATCTCTTACAAGGATATGCAAGTAGATCATTTCAAACCATTACGGTCGTGGGAAACAAAAGACAAAAACGCCAATGACGTTTCAAATCTCATGCCCGCTTGTCGTATGTGCAATCATTATAAACGTGCAAATTCCTTAGAAGTGTTCCGCCGATACATTTCTGAAATTCCACACAAGCTAAGAAACGACTACATTTATAAAATCGGCGTAGCTTATGGAAATGTAATTGAAAACGAAAAGTCAATCGAATTTTTCTTTGAAAGAGTAGAAAAAGAGCAAAAGAGGTGATAACTCTTGGCAACACCCCCGAAGCGTGGTCGTGGCAGACCGCCGCTGACCGAAGCTGAAAAAAAGAAGCGTGAGAAGCGAGCGCAAAAGGCAAAAGAAGAAGCCGATGCGAAGCGTGAGAAAGCGCGTGAGAAGAAGCGGATACAGAACTTGAACAAGAACAAGAGCATCCGATCACAGGTCAGCAAGAAGGTAAAGGAGCAGCAGGCGTTGGCTATCGAGAAGTCAAAGATGATGAACACGGGTGATTTGCAGTCGAGAATCGGCGATGAAGAGGACAAGAAGGTCATCGGCATGATTGCAGCCAAGTACTTTGGCGACCTTCCGAGCGTGGACATGAACAACCCGATTGAAGTGCAGCAACGCCTTGACTTCTTCTTTGACGCTTGCATCGAAGCCAGAATCTCCCCTGTGGTGGAATGGATTGCACTGGTGCTTGGAATCGAATGGGTGAGCCTGAAACAGATTATGGCGGGCAAACGCCGGGATGATAGCTTGCAGCAGAAGTACATCCTAAAGCTGATTCTGCAAATGCAGTCCATGTGGGCATACAACGGTATGTACGGTCAGGAAAACCCTGCTGAGTGGATTTTCCGAGCTAAAAACTATTTCGGCATGAAAGACAACGTGGAAGTCACCGTTGCACCGCCTGAACAGCCGTTGGGCGATGCTCAGAGCGCAGAACAGTTGGCGCAGAAGTACCAGACGGCTTTGCCGAAGGGGATTGACGTAGAGTACAGAGAGGTAGTGGACAATGACTAACGGTGATTTCATTCGCTCCATGACGGACGAGGGTGAAAAGATTGATTCTTCCGCTGACATAATTTGCCCTCAAAAAAATTGCCCGTGGTGGAATGAATATGAATGTCAATATCGCAATTTCTGGGGCAAACATCCAACTTTTCGGTTCAATCGTTGCCAAGCGTATCTTTTTGATGGATGGAGAGGATGGAAAGCTGATGAAAAAGCTGTACAAGATGCTTATGTCGTGGACTGATGGGATTAAAGTGAGAGGCGTCCAAACCCCATCACTTGTCACGTTCCGAGAACTTATCCGCATTTACAAGGAAACAAAAGCCGGCGGTCATCCTGAATTTATTGACGGAGAAGCAAAGAGGGTTCTTGAGAAATGCGGATTCCAACTTGAACCGTGCGAAATTGGATGGATAGTAGGCAATGTGAAATAAGGTGATTTTTCTGGAAAAGCTAAACTCAAGGAGTTGACTTCCCGAAGCAATGGTTGGGGATATGCCAAGAGGAAGC
>OQVS01002614.1_pt1 | contig 11288 bp, 15 predicted proteins | sample 1691601 | NCBI WGS metagenome assembly OQVS01 (sample SAMN03418268, study PRJEB22391) | human gut metagenome | biome: human-gut; feature: organic feature; material: feces | host: Homo sapiens | place: Tanzania | collected 2013-01 | reverse complement strand
GGGCCATTCTCACCGGCCACGAACACATCCTCAGCGTCCGTCGTGCCTCCTGCATGACCGGGAACGGTCGTTGTGGTAGACGTGGCAACAGAGGGCGTAGAGCCGTTCTGCAAGGCCAGTGCCACAGATGCGGCCACGTCCTTTGCGGCGGCTACGGCGTCCTTCTTGCCGTCTTTGAGCTTCTGGACATACTCGGCAATGGTGTCCTTCGCGGCCTTCCCTGCCTCGTCGGAGAGGTCGAGAGAGTCCACAGTGCCTTCCATTTTCTTCTGGAAGTCGTCGAGCTGGTTCTCGGGATGTGTTCGTGGCCGGTGAGAATGGCCCGGAGCTGATCGTCGGCAAGCAGGGGAGTACCGTCTTCCCGACCGAGGAAACGGACAAGATCATCGACGCACTGAACAGCATCGAGCCTGCATCCAGCACTCCCACCGTGGTTGAGCCTGCATCCGAAACCACCTACAACAGCCTCGCGGACGATCATTCCGTTGTGGATAGCCACGATGTAGCGAATGAGTACGCAATCACCGACAGCCACGATACCACCAACACCTACGACAGCCACGATCTGACCGAAACCGATGCAAGCGTCTTGACAGATAGCCATGACGTCACCACCGTGGACAACAGCCAGAGCGCACAGACGGTGGACAGCCACGACGTCGCTTCGACCTACACCACGGAAAGCACCGTTGAGAATACGGTCAATCAGCAGGCTATTGACGAGAGGAAATTCGATCGGTTCTTGCAGGCCCTCACTGGCATCACCATCGATGCGCCGGAGCCTGCTCCTGGTGAATCTCTCTTCGATTCCGTGCTGGGCAAGGTCGTGGACATCGTGTCCGGCAAAAACTCCGACCTGAACGAGATCAACGCCGCCTACACCGGCCTGTCTGCAACCCCGCAGGAAGCCGCGACGACCTACGACCTCTCCGAGCTGGAGAAGGCCCTGATGGAGCAGCAGGCTGCGACGACCGCGCCGGAGGCACAACAGCCCGAAGCGTCCTCTGTCGCTACGCCTGCATCCAGCACTCCCACCGTGGTTGAGCCTGCACCGCTGAATGTTCAGCCGGACGCTCCAGCAGCGGCCCAGGAAGCCACAGACGCCACGAAAGAGATCACCAAGAGAATCATCCTGGAGATCGTCGGCAATGGCTCTGTGGTCGTTTCTGGCGGTTCTGGCGGTGGTATGTCCGAGAAGGCTGTACTTGAACTGCTCACGAACAACATCAAGCCTGTTCTGATGGGCGTTATCAAGGATGAAATCTTCGAGGAGGGCCAACTGTCCTATGACTATTAACTACCAAATTTGGCTCACCTGGAACGCGGAGAAAGAGAAGATGCGGCTGCCCGTGCTGCCTGAGAAGTTCAACGTCAAGAACGGCAGCAACAACCGCTCTGTTGATCTCACCGGCCTGGGTGAAGTCACGATCATGCAGAGCCGTCCTGCTTTGCAGTTCAGTTTTTCCAGTTTCTTTCCGGCGCACGGCTTTCCGGGCATGAAGTCCCTGATCGCCGTTCCGCCGATTCTGTATGTCCGCATGATCGAGCGGTGGAAGAAGAGCCGCGTTCCGATACACTTCATCTGCACCGGAATGTATATCAACCTTTACTGCACGATCGAGAGTTTCAACTACCGTGAGGATGGCGGCGACGTCGGAACCTATCACTACGACATTACCCTGAAAGAGTATCAGGAGGTGTCGCTGAAAACGGTAACGATCGACTCGTCCCTGGTGGCTACCGTGCAGGACACCGTGGCCCGTGTTGACAGCACGTCCACCCCGAAGACCTACACCGTCAAGAAGGGCGACTGCCTGTACAACATCGCAAAATCCCTCTACGGGGACGGTTCCAAATACTCCGGCATCTACGCTGCCAACAAGTCGCTGATCGGTAGCAATCCGAATCTCATTAAACCTGGACAGGTTTTGCAGATTCCGTAAGGAGGGCTGTGCATGGCGAAAATTCAGTTGCTCGTCGTCAAGAACAAGAAGACGATCGACATGACGAACCTTGTGCAGTCCGTCCGCTGGAGCGGTCGCAAGGGCAGCTCTGCCCGCACCATCACCGTGACGATGATCGACGACGACGGCTATCGTCACGCCCGCAGCGGCATCGACGTTGCGGATGGAAACCAGTGCGTTTTCCTGGTCGATGGAAAGGAACGGTTCAGAGGCATCCTCATGAACCAGAACCAGGGCGACAAGAAGCAGCTCAAATTCAAGGCATACGACAACGGCATCTACCTCGCCAACAACAAGGATACTTTTGTCTACAAGAACAAAACCGCAGATCAGGTATTCTCCGACGTGTGCTCCCGTTTTGGCATCCCCACAGGAGAGGTCGCAAAGTGTTCCTACAAAATCCCTGAGCTTACGAAGAGCAAGACCACCGGCCAGGACGCGGTGCTGGATGCCCTCGGTCTTGACTACAAGGCCACCGGCACCCGGCACTTTATCAGCAGCGACAAGGGCAAACTGAGCCTTCTCCAGCGGAAAGATCAGGTTATTTCCTTCGTTGTGGACGGTGACGCGAATCTGTACGGCTATTCCTACACGAAAAGCATTGAGTCCATCAAAACCCGCGTGAAGATGATCTCGAAAGAGGGAACCACCCTCGCGGAGAAGAGCAATTCCGCTCTGGAGCAAAAGATCGGCATCTTCCAGGAAATCCAGCAGCCGGACGAATCCCTCACGAAAGCCCAGGTCAAAGACCTGGTGGGGAGCGTTCTTGATACCCTGGACGACCCGGAGGAAACGCTGACGCTCAACATCCTGGGCGACCCGGACGTTATATCCGGCAAGGCGATTCTGGTAAAGATTCCGCATCTGGGCATAAGCCGTGCCTATTATGTGGACAGCGACGACCACACGTTTGAGGACAATATGCACACCATGAGCCTGACGCTGACAACGGCAGCAGAGATCAAGAAGGGAGGTTGATCTGAGTGGAGGCAAACAGCTTGAAAGAGCTTTTTCAGGGCTTGATACCGCCCGGAAGCGCAATCCTGCAAGGAACCGTCACGAAGGACGACCCGCTGGAGATCACCGCCGCCAATGACAGCAAACTCGTGATCTCAGGTGAACAGCTGATCGTCCCCTGGCACCTCACCGACTACACCACCCATGCGGACTACACGATGGGTGACAAGGGCGAGCTTCGGGATGAAACCTACACCAAGATGGACGGCGGGCACCAGCACGTCGATAGTCGAGGCGGTTCTACAACCATCGTGAAGCACAAGCACTACGTTGAAAAGCTCAACGCCTACAAAATGACCTTGAAGGTCTACAACCATCTGCAAAAAGACGACCTGGTTTATCTGCTCTCCATCAACAATGGAAAGCTGTACTACGTCCTCGACCGAGTGGCGGGCCAGGTGGCCGGAAAGGACATCTGAAATGGCCGTTTTTATCCCAATCAATATCGCGGACGTCCAGGATGCACAGGAAATGCCGTCCAGGACGTACCGCCTTGATCTTGACGCGGGGCGGATCGTCGGCTTCGTGGATAACCTCGAAGCGGTGCAGCAGGCTATCCGAAAGGCCATAATCACCCCGCGTTTTAAGTGCCTGATCTACGATAAGCAGTACGGCTCCGAGGTTGAAGACGCCGTTATTGCGAAGGACGCGAGCCGCGAGTATGCGCAATCCGTTATTGAGGGCTTCGTAAAAGACGCCCTCGCGCCGGATAGCCGCATCCTTGAATGCCACGACTTCGACATCTCGTTCGACAAAGATCAGGCGCAGATCGTGTTTACGGCTGACACCATCTATGGAGAAATCGAAGTGGAGGAGGTGATCTAATGTTTGAAAATATGACCTTCGAGAACATCCTGCAAGACGTCCTCGACACTGCGCCGGACGGCATCGACACCCGACAGGGCTCGATCTTCTATGATGCAGTTGCGGGCCCGTGCCTCAAAATTGCAAAGTTGTATACCGACATCGACATTGCAAGAAAGATGGCCTCGATCGCCACCGCGATCGGTGACGATCTGGACGACAAGGCGGACGAGTACGGCGTGACCCGTCATGCGGCGACCCCTGCGAAGTACAGGTTTTCGTTTGAAGGCACGACCCCGGAAACGGGCACGCGCTTCTATAACGACGGCCTGTACTTCCTGCTGCGCTACAACACGCTGGAGGGTGAGTATTACCTGGAGGCCGAAGTGCCCGGAGAGAGCGGAAACGTGGTTTATGCCGGCACAGCCGCAATCCCTGTAAATGAGATCGAAGGGCTGAAAAATGCCAAGTTCGGCGAGATTTACGAGAACGGCACCGACCGCGAGAAGGACGAAAGCCTGCGCACCCGCGTTCGGGAAAAGATCGCGGGCCCTGCTGAGAACGGTAACAAGCAGCATTACAAGACCTGGTGCGAGTCCATCGACGGCATCGGTCATGCTCGTATCTACCCGCTGTGGAACGGCCCGAACACCGTGAAGGCTGTCCTGATCGACTCCTCCGGGCGCGCCTGCTCCAGCGCAAAGATCGCGGAGGTGCAGAAGTACATCGACCCTGCCACCAACGGCTACACGGCCACGGTGGACGGCTACACCTATACCGTCGGCGATGGACTGGGCGAAGGCGTCGCTAACCTCGGTGCGCACTTCACCGCTGTGTCTGCCCGTGAGGTCAAGATTGACGTGTCGTTTACTGCCGATCTTGCCAGCGGCTTCACACCGCAGGAGGTGAGATCGCAGGCTCAGGAGGCGATCGCGGCATACCTGAAAGACCTGACGCTGACGACGGCAGCAGCGGACGACGTGGTTATTCGCGCCGCCCGCATCGGCGCGATCATCATCGAGCTGGACAGCGTGCTCGATTACAAAGACCTGACGCTGAACGGGAGCACGGAAAACATCAAGCCTGGTGCTGACTTTATCCCTGTTGCCGGGGAGGTGACGGTCGCCACATGAAGAAATTCTACAACCGGCAGTTTGCCAGCAACTATGAGGAGCTGATCTCCTACTACCCGCGGTATTACCGCGAGGTACGGGAAATGGTCGCCATTCTCAAAGCAAACGGAAGGCTGCTGGACGGCGCACAGGACGCGATCGAACAGGTCTACAACAACAACTTCATTGATTCTATGGATGAACCCACCATCCGGGAGCTTGAAGTTTTCCTCAGTATCAACCTGGACAAGACACGCTCTCTGGACGAGCGGCGCAGGCTCGTAAAATCGTTTTTCGCGGGCTTTGGTCGTGTGTCGGCGACCCTGCTCAAAGAGATGATTCATGCCTATACCAATGCGGACGTGGATGTGAAATTCGAGCCGTTCGACGAGGCCCGGAACAATATGCTCTACATCTGCTTCGAGAGAGGCGACGAGCCGACGCTGTACATGAGCGACATCCTGGAGCTGCTGTCCCGAAAGATTCCGGCTCACATCGCCTACACCCCGCTCGTCACCTACAAACGGGCTACGGTCGTCAAGTCCAGATGTACGCACTATGTCTTCGACTACGATCTCACCGGCACGAAGCCGGAGATCGCATCCAAGGGCGCGTACTACCGCTGGGATTCCGTCACCGAAAAAGAGCATCTGCCGGTCGTCGTGGACTACCATCAATCGTCCGATAACGACAATCCGGCGGGCATCGTCCCGGACATTGCGACCATTGCGGCCGCTCTCCAGAAGGCGACGGTAACGAAAACGGTTCACGAGCCCCACGTTATCGACTACCCGCAGACAGCCGAGGAAGATGCACCAACAGGACAGACGCCGGAAACGGCCACCCTGGGCAGCAGTGGCACGCGGGCAACCGGCGTGGACTATACGGTTACGGAGTGCGCGGAAACCTACCGCTTCTGCGGCCAGGGCTTCGCATCCCAGAGCTAAAAAGGAGGTATTTGCATGGCAGCATTTTGGAAGGAAACCTTCATGGACAAAATCCGCAACTACTGGCTGCGGCACGTCGTGAAGATTCAGTATTACGCTTCGGGCACCTGGTACGACGCCATGATTACGTCGAAAGAGATCGAGGGCAACACCTTGAAGGTCGTCTGCCAGACCCAGGACAGCGCAACGCTCGCCATCACCGCCGTTCGTATCATCGACTCCGACGGCGAGGTGGCGGGCCAGTCCAGCGAGAATATCGTCAAGAACAGCACGCAGGGCGTGATCTCCCTCTGGGAGTTCCCGCTGTACGAGATCGTATAACGGAAAGGAGGTGAAAGAATATGTTTGAGTTTTTGCTTTGGAAAGATCATGCAGTTTCCCCGTCCAACACCTACAAACTGACGAAGAACAACGATGATACCTACACCCTCACTCCCGTTGGCAAGGTCATTCAGCAGGGCACCAACATGAGCGCGGCCAACTTCAACCGCATGGAAGTCGGCCTGCACGATGTCAACATCGCGGTGAAGATCGCGCAGATCATCATTCAGCGGCTCGGTCGCCGTGCTGACAAGCTGGAGAGCCGTGCAGACGGCCACGATACCAGCATCGCCAATATCAACACGCTGGATGGGCAGCAGAACAGCCGCCTCTCCTCCCTGGAGCCGGAGGTAGCCGCTGAGGTCAAGGAGGTTACTCTGACCGCGGGCAACGACCCGTGGCCGTTCTGCGCGAAGGACACCGCCGTCGGTCTGTCCACCACCCGGAAGAACACCAATTACACCGTGGACGTCACCGTCAAGAGCTACACCGGCGGTCGTTTGGGCGATATTACGGTGAAGGACAAGCTGGCGAACGGTTTCAAGCTGCATCATGATGGCAGCGCAACGTCCGTCGTCGTTTCCGTCGTTATCAAAGGAGGTATGAAGTAATGAAGATCGTAGAGCTGAACGCGGGCCGTAAGATCGACTACGAGCTGCGCGGCACCAAGCTGGACTTTGCAGATTCCACCCTGGTGATGAACCTCGCAAAGTATCAGAAGGACGATACCGTCACGGCCACCATCACTGCCAACGCGCAGGGCAACCTCGCTGTTGACTCTGACAATGGCAAGTATTACGTCGCTCAGGTGGAAATCCCTGGTACGGAGTATGAAGAGGTCGAGGTGGAGGGCCCTGCGGAGTCCGACACCATGGCCGCGGCAGAGCAGGAAACCGATGCTCAGGCCGAGGGAGCCGAAACCACCGAGCCTCAGACCCACATTGAGCGCAAAGCAAAGCCTCTCGACACCGACAATGTGATCTTGCGCCTGTGGAGCATCGAAGACTTCGAGAGCATTTTGTAAGGAGGATTGAATCATGGCAAACAACTTTGAAGCTGCCGCTTTCGCGGTTAAGTGCGCTTTCCCTGACAACAAACTGATTATGGACGACACCGATCAGCCGTCCCTGCACGTCTGGATTCCGGCTTTCCGCCTCTGTGACGTGCTGTCTACCGAAAGCACCGACATCCACCCGGCCTTCCGCATCAATGGCAAGCAGATCGCGGGTTTCTGGATGGGCAAGTACCAGAGCAAGGTGTACAATGGCCGCTCTTACAGCCTGCCCGCGGAAGACCCTACCGTCAGCCGCAACTACGACTCCTTCGCCGCCTCTTGCGTCGCCAAGGGCAAGGGTTGGCACGAAGTCACCATTGCAGAGTGGGCGGCGATCGCGCTTTGGTGCCACAAGCACGGCTGCGAGCCCAAGGGCAACAACAACTACGGCAAAGACACCACGGAGACGGAATACGTCGGTATTCCGGCACCCGGCGTACAGGATAGCGGCAAGACTGCCCGTATCCTGACCGGCACCGGCCCGGTCACTTACAGCCACAACGGTAAGATGTCTGGCGTGTTCGAAATGAACGGCAATATCTGGGAGTGGCTGCTCGGACTGCGCCTGTACAAGGGCGAGCTCCAGATCATCATGGACAACAACGCTGCCGACAACAGCGTGTCCTACGCAGCATCCGGCAGTGCATGGAAAGCAATCAAGGCCAGCGATGGCAGCCTGATCACCCCGGACGGCAACGGCACCACCGAGGGCAGCATCAAACTGAACGTCGTGGGCGGCAAGGCGGTATGGGATACCACCATTGCAGACCAGAAGGACGAGGGCCGCGGCTGCTCGTTCAAGGACATCACCGCAGGCTCCGCTGTGGGCGACGCTGCAAAACTGCTGCTCATGTCCCTGGCTCTCATGCCGGACACCGCTCTGACCGGCGACGGCATCGATGCCACCTACGGCAATGATTATTTCTACTTCAACAACGGCGCAGAGGAGCGGTGCCCGGTCGGGGGCGGCGACTGGGGCAACGGCACGTACGCCGGTCTGTTCTGTCTGAACCTCGCCGACCCTCGCTCCGACGTCAGCTGGGGCATCGGGGGCCGTTGCGCTTTTGCAGAGCTGCCCGCTGAATCCTGAATCGCTGACGGCCTGCGCGGGAGCGCGGGCCAAAAGCAAATAACCCAAAGGCGCGGTGGGCCAGAGGGCCGCCGCGCTGAACTTTATTGGAGGTGTTGACTGTGCCAAAGGAAGCCGAAGTGCCGCCCCAGCAGGGGCGGCCCGAAGAAGGCGACGGTAAAGCCTATGAGCCGTTCCATCTGCGCGAGAAGATCGAAGAAATGGTTCTCTATGCTTGGGAGCCTGTCACACAATTCCCACGAAAAGACCGGGCGTTGTCCGACAAACTCAAAGAGCTTATGTGTGATCTCTGCGATCTCTCTATCCAGATTGACAACCGGCACATGAGGAAAACGACCGCAAATAATCTGGACGACAAGCTCGACTCGTTGCGTTTCTTTGTGCGGCTGGCGGCAAACAAAAAGTTACACGGGGGCAAATACCCGCCACCGCTCACTGTGCACCAATACGAAGTCTGGGCGAGATATAACGACGAAATCGGCAAACTTTTGGGTGGCTACTTGAAGACACTGAAATGATCTGCCGATTTTATATTTGGGAATGGACTAAATTATAGCGGTGCCCGATCAGGGGCGGCAACTGGAACAACGGCACGAACGCCGGTCTGTTCTATCTGAACCTCAACAACCCTCGCTCCAACGTCAACTGGAACATCGGGGGCCGTTGCGCTTTACACCTACTAGCACGTTATGTGCGGCGGGACACCACGCCGGATAAGAGGGCCACAATCTACGGGCTGCGGTCGGTTGCGTGGGTCTAAAGGAGTTCATTTCCATTCCAGGTAGACAGCCTGGAAAAACTGTGAATTGCTGCGAAGGCGGTAACGTCACGCGCAGCGCAAGGGAAGATGTCGCAAAACATAAAAACGATCAATAATGCGTGGGCGGTCATAACTGAGTTTTCGTACTTGATGGAGGCCGACCACAATGCCCGTAAAGGCAAGCGGTACAGGGCCGAAGTGCTGGCCTTTACCGCTGAGCTGGAGCGGAACATTTTCGAGATTCAGGCGGCGATGCTGGGCGGAACCTATGTGCTGGGGCCATATCGGAAGCTCTGGGTTTACGTTCCGAAGAAACGGCTCGTGATGGCCTTGAAATATTCCGATCGGATAGTGCAGTGGAGTCTATACCAATATCTGAACCCGATCTACGATCGGCTGTTCATCGAGGATAGCTACGCCTGCCGAAAGGGAAAGGGCAGTCACAAAGCGGCGGAACGCCTGCAATATTGGGTTCGTCAGGTCAGCAGGAAACCGGGCGACTGGTATTATTTGAAGCTGGACATTTCAAAGTTTTTCTATCGCGTGAACCACGAGAAACTTTTGAAGATCCTCTCGAAGCGTATCAAAGACCCGCAGTTGATGGCTTTCCTGGAGAAAGTCGTAAATAGCCGTGCTCAGGCGTTTGGTCTGCCGCGAGGCAAGGCACCGCAGGACACGCCGCCGGGTGAATGGCTGTATGATGTCGGTATGCCGATCGGCAACTTGACGTCGCAACTGTTCGCCAACATTTACCTAAACGAACTCGATCAATTTGCAAAACACGTCCTGCACATCCATTACTACGTCAGGTACATGGACGACATCATCATCCTGGCACCTGACAAGGAAACCCTGCACCGCTGGAAAGCGGAGATCGAAGCATTTTTACACGAAGAACTCGAACTTGATCTGAACAGCAAAACGTGCATCCGGCCTGTGAGGATGGGCATTGAATTTGTGGGCGTCCGTATCTGGGCCACCCACATGAAGCTGCGTAAATCCACCGTGGGCCGCCTGAAACGCGAAGTCCGACAGATCACCGAACTGTATGCCACCGGGCAAATGAGCAAGGAAGATTTTGACCGCCGTGTTGCCAGCATCAAAGGCTTGCTGGAGCACACCGAGAGCGCGAGCCTGCGCGGGCGGCTGAATTTGATCTATTTCGACACGATGAAGAAGTGCGGGAAGCTCATTGAGCCGGACATCGAAATCTGGAAGGGGAAACATGGAGCACAAAAACTGGCCTGAGCTCTGCGAAAGCCTGCTGGATAGGCTGGAGGCAAAGGGCGAGAGCACCACCACCGAACGGGCCGAGTTCGGCGTGTTGATGGTGGATTGCTGTATGCGCGGCTGCGGCGCAGACCTGCGGCCTGAATCTAAACAGAGGGGAGGTGATACCAAATGTCCATGAAATCCATCTGGGAGGCGTGTGGCGGCGCGGTGCTGCCGTCCGCGCTTCTGGTTCTCTTAACCCTCGTGGAGATTGCTCCGATCAAGATCAATCCCTGGTCTGCGATCATCAAGTTTATTGGAAGCCGGTTGAATGCCGATGTGACGGCCCGCCTGGACACCATGCAGGAGTGCCAGACCGAAACGCGGGAAAAACTGAACAAGCACATCCAGACGGACGACGAGAGGAACGCCAATTTACTGAGGACTCAGATTTTGCGGTTCAATGACGAGCTGGTCGATGATCTGCACCGCCCTCACACGAAAGAGCACTTCGACGAAATTCTCTCGATCATCGACGATTACGAGGACTATTGCAAGACGCACGAAAACTACAAAAACAACAAGTGCGTTCATGCCATTGCCAACATCAATCGGGTTTACGATGAAAGGCTGGCAAAGCATGATTTTTTGTGAAAGGAGCTGTTTTCAATGAGCATCGTAACCTATAAGCGCGGGGACAAAACCGCGCTGACGAAGAATTTTACCAGGGATGAATTTGAATGCCAGTGCAAGAAGTGCGACGCCCAGATGATCGATCTGGAGCTCGTAGACAAGCTCCAGATCATCCGGGATGTGCTGGGCGTCAAGTTGAAGGTCACGTCCGGGTATCGCTGCATCACGCACAACGCCAAGGTACACGGCAGCTCGCACAGCAAGCACCTCTATGGGTTTGCTGCCGACTGGCGCACCCTCGATCGGGTCGTGAACCCGGTCGCGCTGGGCATCATCGCGCAGGCGGTGGGCTTCGGCGGCATCGGCATCTACTG
>OQVS01002613.1_pt1 | contig 11289 bp, 9 predicted proteins | sample 1691601 | NCBI WGS metagenome assembly OQVS01 (sample SAMN03418268, study PRJEB22391) | human gut metagenome | biome: human-gut; feature: organic feature; material: feces | host: Homo sapiens | place: Tanzania | collected 2013-01 | reverse complement strand
TCTTGAAAACTGTTGAGCTGCGAGGCTCCGGGGGTTCGAATCCCTCCCTCTCCGCCAGAAATAACATGAAAGAGGCTGACTCAAAAGGTCAGCTTTTTTTCATTTATCTTCCTGCCCGGTCGCTGAGTGACAGCCTTTGAGGGCAAGGAAAGAGATGCCATTGATGTGGCAGTATCTCCTTCTGAATGTTCATTTGTCCACCTCGTGGAATCACAATGTGCTGAAAAACAGTTGTTTGGTTAAATGCTTTGTCTATGGATGCGTTGCGGGAATCCGAGATATTCCATCTAATTTTGCATAAACAAAATATTAAGGAATATGAAGGATTTGATTGCATGCTGCGGATTGGACTGTGAGAATTGCGATGCACGCAAGGCCACGGTGAACAATGATGACGCGCTTAGGAAAAAGACTGCCAGGCAATGGGCCGAGGCGAATGACGCCCCTATCAAGCCCGAGCATATCAACTGTATGGGATGCCGGACGGAGGGCGTGAAGTATCTCTATTGCAGCGATCTTTGTCCGGCCCGCAAGTGCGTGAGTGAAAAAGGTTACGACACATGCGCAGACTGTGCGGAGATCGACGCTTGCGAGGTGGTCGCACAAGTCTTCAAGAATGCGCCTGAGGCCCGTGGCAATCTTAAGACAGAACGCCTGGCGACAGAATTGTATAAGGCTTTGGGCGTGCTTGGCATACCATGGCTATCAATGCTGTACTTCTAATCGTATGGTTTTTGCAGGAGCGTGAACGGACATATTCATTGGATAATTATGAGAGGAACAGTAGTGATTTTGACTGTATTCGCGTTTTCCTGCGCTGTAATGACCGCACAGGACAAGACGGTGGTCAAGGGAGAGTTAGGACCGGAAGGTGCGCCTAAGGAAGTGGACTTCTTTTACCGGAGCGGTGAGAGTGTGAGTGTTCCGGTTGAGAACGGACGTTTCCGTGTGGAACTACCGACTGACGTTACCAAGTCATACGATGTAGGCATGGGGCGCCATGTCAAGGTGACCATCGTGCCTGAAGGCGGCACCTTGACCATCAGCAGGCGGCCTGACGGACGTTGTACGGTCAGCAGCGACAAGGTTAATTCATTGACCGTGGCGCTGGACTCTCTGATGTCGTTCCGCCGGAGAAACTATAAGGACAGCACATTGATGATCAATGAATATAAAAGGGTTATCCATGCCAATCGTGACAACGCTGTGGGTTACATGGCATTGTTCTTCTTGACGAATTTCGGTAACACGGATCCTAAGACGCGGTTTGAGCTTGCGGGGACATTGGCCCCGAATATGCTGGCGGAGCCAAGAACAGCCAAACTGAAAAGGGACATAGAGGCGGTCTATAATACTTCTGTAGGAATGAGGTTCCAAGACTTTGAGGGAATTGACATGGCTGGAAACACGGTTCGGCTTTCAGATTATGCCGGCAAAGGAAAATATATTCTGTTGGATTTCTGGTCGACCAGTTGCGGTCCTTGCCGCCGTGCGTTCCCGCATATCATGGAATTGTACGAGGAGTTTGGAGGAAATAGGTTTGATGTCATTGGTGTCCCCCTCTGGGAGGAGGCAGGTCAGTCGAAGGAGACGGTCAGGGAAAAAAGCTTGACTTGGAAGAATATCCTTGGTACGGAGGAATCGGCCGCGGAACTCTATGGCGTGACCTTTGTGCCTACGTACCTGCTGCTCGCTCCTGACGGAACAATACTCGCTCGCGCTGACTTGTCAGAGATAGAGCGGATGATCAGAGAATCAGTCAGATGATGCGTGACATTATCTGATGAATTTTTGTATATGACTTAAAAACATTACATTTGTGAATATAAGTGCGATGGCATGTGCCTGTTCGCGGAAATTGAAACGTAGTGTATTTGAAGACTATATTAAGAATCATTCTTGTCTCCGCTGGAGTCGCGATGTGTGGTTGCGGTGACTTTGAATCCACTGAATCTGAGATGATTCCATCTTCGGTGAATGTCGTTTTCGCTGTCGGGAACACCCCGAGGACGAGAACGGAATACGATGTGGAGACCAAACGCTTTGTGTGGAATGATGGCGACAAGATTGCTGTCTGGGCAAAATCCCCGGACGGATCATACGCTTTGGATAATCAGGCGTTCCGTTTGATGGCGGTTGCCTCTGACAAGTCCGAGGCCTATTTCACGGCCACCCTTCAGTCCCCGATGGCTGAAGGAACATATTCATACTACATGACTTACCCTCTTCCGGAATCGATGGGTGGCATGACCGCCACATTCACTGTTCCGTCTGTTCAGGATGGCACGGCTTCGGATGGAGTGGACATAATTGTGGCGGAACCGATCTCCGGACCGGCCTTGGAGCCGGTTAAGGAGGCGGCACCTATCGTGTCCGATGATGTGCTGAATGTCAGAATGAGACATCTGCTGCATTTCCTGAGGTTCTATATTCCTGAAGGGAATAACTTGCTGGGGGAGCCGGTGAAGAGAATCGAGTTCACGATGCCGCGGGCGGTGGCCGGCAATGTTTCGGTGGACGTCACGGATGCTTCCACCGCCAGTCTTGGCGATGGCGTGAACGGGATGACATTGGAATTAACGAAACCTATCGACGCGTCGGCTGACGGGATGGAATCGGCTGTCGCCGGTATATTCCCTTCCCAGACCGCTTATTCGGCGGGAGATTTGATGACGGTGTCGATATATTCGGAGAACAAATGGGCCTCGTTGAGCCCTATGTCTTTGGAAGGCAGGACTTTCGCCGCTGGGCATCTGACCCCGGTGCCGCTGAGACCGGCCGAGGTCAAGCGGCTTTATAAGCTGAGGTTCACACTGGCGTCCAACAATCTTGGCGAGGATCCGTATAACATAAGGATCGCTCTGCCGGCCGGGGTGAACTGGCCTGGGAGCGCGTCAAACGTGCTGGGGCTTGACGGAACTCATAACGGACTGATAAAGACTGGTGACACATTTATCGTCGAGACTAAGGATGAGGCGGAGTTCAGGGCGTTGTCCTCCCAGCCGTTGACTGTAAGTTACGAGTCGGAAAGCGCGTTTGTGACGGAAAGTCTTGCTCTCGGGGACTTGACTTCGGTCTCAAGCGCGGCTTGCTCTCTGAATTGTCCTTATCTGTTCTTCGAGGATTTCAGCGGGGTCGGGGACATTAGTTCATACGATAAATACGGAACATCCAATCCGGGGTCGAGAAAACCGGAGACATTCCTGAATGGATGGAGTGCCGCCAGAGTGGGGGCCATGGCTGGAAAATCAATCAGGATAGCATGTCGCCGGGAAACTTCGGCGAACTATCCGGCGAGGGCGGACTCTCCGTTCCTGTCATGCCTCAAAAAGAATCATACTGTCAGCCTTGAAGTCGCGTTTGACTATTCTATGGATAGGCAAAATGGAGGTATAGGACCTGTTGATGTCTCTCAGACTATGCATATCGGTTACATCACTACGGAAGAGAGTCTGAAGAGCGGTGACGACACCGGTGTCTATCCGGCAAGTTACACGTCTGACGAGACAGGCGGGTCATACCTGAATGTCAACAAGCAATATAGTGTCACGCTGGACAACGTAAGCGCGCCGCTGCGGTTGAGCTGGAGAACCACACCGGAGAATAAGGCGGGGCTTAACAACAACACCTGCTGGCTCTACATAGACAACATAAAAGTTAAGATCGCAAAATAATTAATGATATGAAAATTGACAGAATCGCTCTTGGAATATTGACACTGGCCCTTATGTCGGTGTCCTGCTCCGAGCAACAGACAAGTCAGGGCGGACACGTCTCGTTTTCCTTGAACCCTGACGGTCAGGTGGCCGTGGTGTCGAGGAGCAACGTGTCCGACTACACAACACTTCCTGATGCCGGGAAGTTCACGATCGCCCTTACAAACAGCAACGGTGACGAGATCTATGCCGGAACACTTGAAGGCTATGACGCTTCCACGGCCCTGAAGACAGGAAACTATTCGGTGAAGGCGAATTATGGCTCAGTCGCTGACGAGGGCTTTGGAAAGCCTTGCTTCTCAGGAGAGACATCGTTCTCGATTGTCGGCGGCGGCACCGCTTCGGTGACTATCCCGGTCTCTCTGACGAATGCTATCGTGAAGGTCGAGTGCACAGAGACCTTCGAGGCGTATTATACGGATTATTCCTTCTCGGTGAAGACAGGTGGCGGAACCGTGATAGATTTTCCTAAGGGGGAGACAAGAGCCGCGTTTGTCGATGCCTACATGATCTCTGTGTCAGGTACGTTGACAAGTCAGAGTGGCAAGACCCAGGAATTTTCCAAGGAGTACAGATCCCTTTCTCCGAAAACCTGCTACACTATCAAGTTCGATGTGTCCAATGTGGGAGGAAACTCTATTTCCATCTCCTTTGATGATACGATTGAAGATGTTGAACTGACGGAAGTTGAACTTAACGACTGACAAGATGAAAAAGATTTTTTACATATTTCTGGCCACCGTCATGGTTTTGGCGGTGTCCTGCAAGAAGGACAATTTCAATTACGGCAAGGGTGACAGGACCGGCACGCTTTCGTTTGACGGCCTTTCCATAGAGGTCTCTGACGAGGTTCACAAGGTCACGACCAAGGCTGAGGCCGCCGGTGATGACTACACGCTGTTCCTTTATGACAATGCCGGCAAACTTGTCTGGCAGAAGACCTATCAGGAGGTGCGCGGCGGTGGCGATGTCTCTCTTCCGGAAGGTGACTATAGCCTGGAAGCCCGCTCGACCAGCGCTGATGTTCCAAACGCCAAGTTCAACGCTCCGGTCTATGGCGCCACAAAGGACTTCGCGATCAAGGCTGGAGTGACCACGACGCTCGGTTCAATCACCTGCAAGCTTCTTCAGGCTGTTGTCAGCGTTGGATACAACGAGGATTTCCTGAAGTCGGTCACTGGTGACGGGGCCGCTACCGTGGAGTTGGCGGCAGGTTATCCTTTGGAGTATAAACTGGAATATTCAAACGGCAATCCGACATACGACCGCCGCATGGGTTATTTCGCGGTGAATGGCAATGATGCCACTATCGCTTTGGTATTCAAAGGCTCCATTGACGGCAAGACCCAAAGGATGCGCGCGACCATCACCAATGTGAAAGCTCAGGACTGGCACGTGGTCACCATCATAAAGAAAGTCGATGCCTCCGGCAACGCTTCTTTCACTGTTGAAATCGATGGCTTGGTCGAGGATGCCGAATTGAATGGTGACGTGACCGCTGAAGAGCCTGGTGACGGCAACGATCCTAACGCTCCGATCGGGGACGGAGGAATCGAACTTATCAGTACAAGCATTTACGACATAACAAAGACTGTCACTGTGCCGGAGACCGGGGCATTCCCGCTCACGATGACAGCCAAGATTCCTAACGGCGTGCGTAAGTTCACAGTTGACATCGCTTCCACCAACGCTGACTTCATCAATTCCGTGAACTCGGTCGGTGGAACCACACTTGATCTGATCAATCCTTCTGAGGCGGCGATGGGTGTTTTCGACATCGTTCCGTTCCCTCACGGCGCGGAATTGTCGGGCAAGACGGAGATTGAATTTGACCTTTCCGACGCGCAGGCTCCGCTTCTGGCGTTCAAGGGCACGCACACATTCACGATGAATGTTATTGACAACAAGGGCTGCCGCAAGAGCATCCCGATCAGTCTTGAGGTACTTTAGGAGGAATGAATATGAGAAATAAACTCACAATCATAACATTGTCTCTTTCGGCGCTCGCGTTTGGAGCCTGTGCCAACTATGGTGAGACTCCGGCCGCCAAAGGAGTGTTCAGTCTTGATGTAAGGATGGGTGAGCCTGTGTCCAGGGCCGTCATGAGCCAGGAGGAACTTCTTTCCTCCGCGAAGGTAAGCATCTATAAGGGTGACTTCTCCGGCAAGGTCCGTGAATATGAATATTCACAGATGCCACAGGCCATCTATCTGCCGGCTGATGATTATCGCGTTGACGTTATCGCCGGAGAGGCTGTCAAGGAGAATCCTGCGGCGGCGTCTTGGGAGCAGAAAAGTTACAAGGGATCTTCCGATGTGACTGTCAAGGCCGGAACATCCAGCAGCGTGACCGTTACAGCGAAGGTTTCCAATGTCATCTCCAAGGTTGCTTTCGACCAGACTGTCGCGGATGCTTTTCAAAGTGGCTACACTTGTGAGGTCAGCCTTGCCGATACTGACGGACGGTTGGTCTATGACGCTTCCAACAGCGGCTCGGACGGTTTTTTCATTCCTTCCGGTTTCGAGCCTTCGCTTTACTGGAATTTCTCCGGGACGTTGAAGAAGGATGGGAGCACATTCACAAAGTCGGGTGAGATCAAGTCTGTCGAGGAAGGCAAGAGATATAGGCTGAACCTTAAATATACGGAGAAAGACGGTCTTCTGGCCTTCGACCTTCTGGTGGATGATTCTACGAACAACATTTACGATGACATCATCTTCGAGGGGACCTCGACGGGAATCGCCCAGTCATCCCGATATGAGATCTGGGCCGGACACTTCACGGCCCATGCCGATGTCGATGAGGCTCAGTACGATAAGGATAAGGTTCGCTTTGAGGTACGTGAGAAAGGTACTCAGGACTGGACTCCGGTGACAGCCGTAAGGGATTCTGAAGGCACATTCAGCGCGGAGATCAAAGGTTTGGCTCCTTCCACGGTTTACGAGTATCGTCTCGTGCTCACATCCCTTGAGTCAGGTGAGGAGGAGATTCTTGCCGCACCGTCGGATGTGACAACCGAGAATGCGGTGCCTGTGCCTAACGGAGGGTTCGAGACTACATCCAATGATGAAAGCGGCAAGTACAAGTCTTTCTACGATCCTTCCTCATCGGATCCTACTCTGCAAAAACAATGGTGGGGTAATGGTAACAAGGGCGCGACCCTTGTCGGTTCTGGTTCCGTGATCTGTTATCCTGACGCTTCTGACTACAAGGAAGGGACGCAGTCCGTGTGTCTCCAGTCACGTTGGGTTGTCGTTAAGTTCGCCGCTGGAAACCTTTTCAGCGGGCATTTTGGAGACCTTATCGGAACCACTGGAGGAACTGTTTACTTCGGAAGGCCGTTCACCGCAAGGCCTACAGCGTTGAGGTTATGGGTGAAATATTCCGGAGGTGTCATCAACCGTGAGTCCGGCAATGTCCCTTCTGACGGAAAGAAGGGTAACTATGACAAGGCATCCATAAGAATCGCTTTGGGCACATGGGATTACAAGCGTTATGGCGGAGACGCGGACAGTCCGGTAATGATAAACACCACTGACGTGAGCACATTCGTGGATTTCTCCACGGACAAATCCACAATCGCTTTCGGTGAGAGGCTCATCACCTCAGACGATTCCAATCCGGCCAAGGACTGGATCCAGATGACGATTCCTCTCGAGTACAGCAGCCTGACGACATACCCGACGCACATCATCATCAGCTGCGCGGCCAGCATGTACGGAGACTACTTCACCGGGTATGACAACAGCAAACTCTGGCTTGACGGAATGGAACTCCTCTACGAATAATGACAAGATATTCATTCATAATACTTTCAGTCCTCCTCATGGCCCTTGGCTCGTTCAATGCCGAGGGACAGAGGATGGATCGGGGTATTGACCTGTCATCGCAGCCTTGCTTCATTAAAAAAGGTACATGGATGGTGGGCGGTGGAGCCAGTTATATGCTTCACAACAACGATAACTCCCGTCTGTTGGTGGTCAACGGCATAAAATCCACAGGCTACACCCTTTCTGTCAGCCCGGCGTTCTGCTACATGTTCAAGGACAATATGGGAGTCGGAGTCAGGGTCGGGTACAGAAGGAATATGTTCCAGCTGGATTCCGCGAAGTTGAATTTCGAGGACATCAATCTGGAAGTGTCTGATTTCCACAAGATCAGTCATGCCTTCGAGATTCAGGGGATAGGACGCTACTATATTCCTGTAGGACAGATTAAGAGACTTGGGCTTTTCAACGAGTTGCAGCTGTCATATTCGTACGGCCAGGGAAAGGTGCTGGACGGCCACGGCAACAAGGTGAACGCTTCGTACGAGACATCTAACTCTCTTGGGATCAATCTTTGTCCCGGTTTTATGGCATTTGTCACGGACAGGCTTGCGATAGATGTCAGCGTGAACATGCTGGGACTGCATTTCGACTGGACCGACCAGAACCACAACCGTGTGGCGGAAGGAGACAGGAGTTTTACTTTTATCAATTTCAAGGTGAACCTGCTTGCTGTGGGATTCAGCCTCTATTATTACCTGTAGGCGGTGAAAAAGTTAGCGATAATACTCTTCATTTTTCTTTCCGTGTCTGGAATTCGGGCAGCGGAGAGAGACAGTCTTTCCGTCGTGGAAAAGCGCGGCCCGGACAGGTTGTTCATGCCTAAGGGAGACTTTTCCGCTGGTGTGCAGTTCTTCTATGCGGACTTGTCCAGCACTGACAGTGAATATCTTATGCTGCTTCAGCATTTGGATGCCAACGGGACAATGATGACGTTGTCTCCTTATCTGGACTACACTTACAAGAACAACAGGTCGGTAGGCCTGAGGGCAAAATATTCATCGGCGAGGGGAGGAATCTCCAATGCTGACTTTTCGATGTTGAGCGATGATCTGGCTGTCTCCTTGAGTGACATCCAGGCGGCTTCACGTACGGTTCAGGCCGAGATTTTTCACAGGGCATACGCTGCTTTGGACAAGCGGGGCAGAATCGGTGTGTTCACCGATGTGTCGTTGGGATATTCATACACGCGGACTTCATTCTCATACAATGAGGAAAGCCTTGACAGTTACTCCGCCGCCAACAGGGTCAAGATCGCCGTTCACCCGGGACTTATGATTTTTGTGACGAACAGCATCAGCACACATGTCGCCATAGGCATCGGAGGCGCCACCTACAACCATATTGATTATTATAAGAAGGGAGAGGTGGTCGGAACCAGGGATTTCTCGAAGGTCCGCTTCATGCTGGACATCCTTGACATTTCATTCGGGCTAAGTTTCCACATTTAGGTTATGAAGAACAGCTTTTCAGTCATATTCATGGCAGTCCTTGCCGTCGTCTCCTGCATCAGGAACGACATCCCTTATCCGGATGTGGCCGCCGAGATAACGTCTCTTCAGGCCGATGGCGCCAAGTCTGTCAGCATCAACAAGGATGCGCGTGAGGTCTTGATCACACTTGAGGAGGCCACAGACATCCGTAGTGTGAACATTACAGAGGTCTCTTTCAATGAGGAAGCCGTCACCGCCTCGGCTGTGGTGACAGGAACAAAGGATCTTTCGTCGCCGTACCATGTCACATTGAATCTTTATGAGAGGGACTTTGACTGGACGGTCAAGGCCGGACAGCCGATAGAACGTCACTTCACAGTCTCCGGCCAATCCGGAGTTGCCGTGATAGATGCCGATAACAGACGGGTGATATTCAAGATTCCTTCCCGTGTGGTTTTGGAGAATCTGAGCGTAGTCTCCATGAAACTTGGCCCGGAGGGAGTGACGGAATATTTCCCGGACGCCGCTTCACTGCATGATTTCACGAATCCTGTGGTGGTGAAGGTGTCCTGCAGGAATGTTGTGGAGGAGTGGACCCTCTATGCGGAACAGGTCGAGTCAACCGTCTCGATGACTGGTGTTGACGTGTGGACAAGGGTGGCATGGCTCAAGGCTTCCGGAATAGAGGGCGGCGACAACGGATTCAGGATCAGAAAATCCGGGGAGTCTGTCTGGAGGAATGTAGAGAATGTCACGTCGGACGGAGGTTCGTTCAGCGCTATGACCGGTGGACTTGAACCTTTGACAGAATATGAGTGTGTGGCCTTCAGCGGAGATGAAGTCACGGATGTGAGTAAGTTCACCACCGACGCGGAGGCTCAGTTGCCGAACTCTGGATTCGAGACATTCAGCAAAGCCGAGTCCTCCAAATACTTCTCGTTCTACGATCCTGCCTCCTCGGATCCTGCTCTCCAGACCAAATGGTGGGGAAGCGGAAACAAGGGTTCCACCACTGTCGGATCAGGCTTTGCCATCACAAAACCGGATGACGCAGAGAAGGTTGAGGGGGAATATTCATTGAAGATGGCGTCGCAGTACGTGATTATCAAATTTGCGGCGGGGAATGTTTTCTCCGGTGAATATGCAAAGACCCTCGGTACGTCCGGCGGTGTGATCCATCTTGGACGGCCGTTCACCCTGCGTCCGAGGAAACTCTTCGTCTGGCTGAAGTACAAGAGTGGGATAATCCAGAAGAAAACCCTTGACGGCTATCCGGAGGATGATGTGGTCAAGGTCGGAGACAACGACAGGGGCATTGTCTGGGTTGCTCTCGGCGACTGGGATTTCAAGGAATATGGCGGCACGGCCGACTGTCCTGTCGAGGTGAACACCACGAAGAAGGAGACGTTCTTCGACTCAAAGGGGCCGAACGTCATCGCCTACGGAAGATTCGTCACCGATCATGACATGGAATGGACCAAGGTGGAGATTCCTCTTGAATATGTGTCCACATCACGCCGCCCGACACACATAATCGTCTCCTGCGCGGCCAGCATGCTGGGTGACTATTTCACAGGCAGTCCGGATTCCATCTTGTGGATAGATGACATGCGTCTGGAGTATTAGAAGTTGTTTTGAATTGTTTGAAATGTTCTTTGAGGTGAAAAATTCTTCATTTTCTTCCCGCTTCTTCAGTCAGATAGCACCGCTATCTTCCTTGGAAGAAGCGGTCGAACCTGAAGTTTTTCACTCTCAAACCTTCAAACAAACAATTCAAAACAACTTCTTAGAATAAAAGAGAAAGAAGGTGACTTTGAGGCCACCTTCTTTCTCTTTACTCTATTTCGTCTTTGACGTTGTATTTGTTCCTTTCCGGAGCATTGCGGGAGACCATCTCGCAGATGAAACCGGCGAGGAAGAGCATCACACCGATGATCACGGCAAGGATGGCGAGGTAGAACAGAGGCTGGTCGGTGACGGCTCTGAAATGGACGCCCTGGGCCTGGTGGACAAGTTTCGCGACGATCACCCAGATCGTCATCACGAAGCCTATCAGGAACATCAGCAGGCCGGAGAAGCCGAAGAAATGCATCGGCTTCTTGCCGAATGTGCTAAGGAACCACAATGAGAGAAGGTCGAGGAATCCGTTGACGAACCTCTCAAGGCCGAACTTGCTCTTGCCGTACTTCCTTTTCTGATGGTGGACCGGCTTCTCGGTGATTTTGCCGAAGCCGGCGTTCTTCGCAAGGTAAGGAATATACCTGTGCATCTCGCCGTACACCTCTATGTTCTTGACCACCTCGTTCTTGTAGG
>OQVS01002612.1_pt1 | contig 11291 bp, 11 predicted proteins | sample 1691601 | NCBI WGS metagenome assembly OQVS01 (sample SAMN03418268, study PRJEB22391) | human gut metagenome | biome: human-gut; feature: organic feature; material: feces | host: Homo sapiens | place: Tanzania | collected 2013-01 | reverse complement strand
AGAATAAATACATGCTAAAGAATATAAAATGTGCGAAAAAGCAGTTAAGTTTTTGTGCACATATATGGATAATATTTTAGGAACAAAGGACAAATCTGACATTGTAAAAAATGAAATTGAAGCAACTTACCATACTGAAAACAGAAACAAGCTACCAGATAGCTATGACTTGTGGGAAGAAAGTGAAGGAACACATTTATATTCTTTAGCATGTATTTATTCTGCCTTTGATGCAATAACAGAAATTCATTCTGTATTAAAACCAGAATATGAGCAAAATAACCGCTTAAAAGTAGAAGCAATGAACAAATTGGAAAATGCTACTAAAAAATATAATCAAGAAATAAAAAAATATATTTCAAATAACTTATACAATGAAAAAACAAAAACGTTTACAAGAAATTTAAAAGATGAAAGAACAGACATAAGCTTATTAGGTTTAGTAACGCCATTTGGTATTTTTTCTCCAAAAGAAAAGAAAGTATTAAATACAATAGAAAAAATAAATATGACATTAAGAACTTACACAGGTGGATATTTAAGATATGAAAATGACAACTATTGTGAAGGCAAAAATCCATGGACAATAGCAACTTTGTGGATGGCAATGTATTATCAAAAATCAGGAGAAAAGAGAAGAGCAAATGAGTGTGTAGAATTTGTTATAAAATCGGCAAATGAGCATGGATTTATAGCAGAGCAAGTAAATAACCAAACAATGACATCAGAATGGGTAAATGGACTAGCATGGGCACATGCAATGTTTGTAAGTTTATGTGAATAAAAAAGGAGATAAAATGGCTAAGGCAAAAACTGTATTTGTATGTAGTAGTTGTGGATATGAGTCAACTAAATGGTTAGGTAAATGTCCGCGGATGCAACGAATGGAATAGCTTTTATGAAGAAAAAATTTCAAAAGAGACAACAAGTTCTGGAGAAAGAAAAAAGGTTACTCCAAGAGCTTTAAATGAAGTAATAGGAAAAGACGCAATACGCACACACACTGGAATAGGAGAATTAGATAGAGTATTAGGCGGAGGATTAGTAAAAGGCTCACTTGTACTATTAGGTGGAGAACCAGGAATTGGTAAATCTACTTTGATTTTGCAACTTTGTGATAAGGTACAAGGAGAAGGTAAAGTTTTATATGTTTCAGGAGAAGAATCTGCAGAACAAATAAAACTAAGAGCAGACAGGTTAGGCATTCATAATGACGACATCTTATTCTTAGGTGAAACAGACATAGAGCTTATAGAAAACTCCATATTAGAAATCAAACCTAAACTTGTAATTATAGACTCAATACAAACTATGTACTCAGATGAAATATCTTCAGCAGCAGGAACTGTTAGCCAAGTACGTGAAATTACAGCAAGAATTATGCGTGTATGTAAAAGTAACGAAATTACAACAATTATAATAGGACATGTTACTAAAGAAGGAAATATAGCAGGACCAAGAGTACTAGAACATATGGTAGATACAGTACTATACTTAGAAGGAGAAAGATATTTCTCATATAGAATTTTGCGTGGAGTAAAAAATCGTTTTGGGTCAACAAATGAAGTAGGAATGTTTGAAATGCAAAGTGAAGGAATGGTGGAAATAACAAACCCATCATCTGTACTTATTTCAGAAAGAGAAGACAACCCATCAGGTTCAGTAATTGTAGCAACAATGGAAGGCACAAGACCATTACTTATTGAATTACAAGCACTAACAACTCCAACAGTTTTTGGACTTCCACGTAGAGCAGCAAATGGAATTGATTATAATAGACTTACACTATTAGTAGCTGTTCTAGAAAAAAGAGCAGGTCTAGCATTAAGCTCGCAAGATATTTATTTAAATGTTGTAAGTGGAATAAAAATAAGTGAACCAGCAGTAGATTTAGCTACAATATTGGTATGTGCTTCAAGTTTTAAAAATATTAGTATAGATAAAAGAACTGTAATAATTGGAGAAGTTGGACTGACGGGAGAAGTTAGAGCTGTTAATTTAATTGATAAAAGACTAAAAGAGGCAGAAAAACTAGGATTTAAAACTTGCATTATACCAGAAAGTAATAAAAAACTCTTGAAAGAAAATTATAAGGGATTTAAAACTTGCATTATACCAGGGGCAATCATTTTTATACCAGAAAGTAATAAAAAACTCTTGAAAGAAAATTATAAGTTAGATATAATAGGGGTTAGAAATGTGAGTGATGCTATGAAAGCAGTAGGACTTAAATTTTAAAAATAATCAGCATATCTTACGTTGTTAAAGAATGAAGGAGGAGGAAAATGGCTTTAAAAAAGGAAGAAGCAGTTATTACAGAAGTATTAAAAATGATTGCACCTGGTACACCAATTCGTGATGGACTAGAGAATATTTTAAAGGCAAAAACTGGTGCTTTAATTGTAATTGGAGATACAAAAGAAGTATTAGACTTAGTTGATGGTGGATTTCAATTAGATGTTGAATATACTTCATCTAGACTATATGAGATAGCTAAGATGGATGGAGCAATAGTGCTAAGTAGCGATTTAAAGAAAATACTTTATGCAAATACTCAAATAATTCCTTCATCTAGCATAATAACAACAGAAACAGGAACCAGACATCGTACTGCAGAACGTACAGCAAAGCAAACTGGAGCATTAGTAATTAGTATATCTCAAAGAAGAAGCATAATTACTATATTTAAAGGAAACTATAGATATGTACTAGAAGACACAGCAAAAGTTATTTCGAAAGCTAACCAAGCTTTACAAACAGTTGAAAAATATAAAAAAGTATTTGATAATAAATTAAGTTTATTAAACGAATACGAATTCAATGACATTGTTACATTAGAAAATGTAATAAATGCAATACAAAGAGCTGAAATGGTAATGAAAATAGTTGAAGAAGTTCAAAAGTCTATTTACGAATTAGGAGAAGAAGGAAGACTTTTGGAGATGCAACTAGAAGAATTAGTTGGAGATTTAGAAGAAGAGGAATTGTTAATAATTAAAGACTATATTGCACCAGGTAAGAAGAGAACTGCTGAAAAAGTATTAGAGGAAATCAAAACTTTAGAATATGATGATTTAATGCTTCAAGAAAGAATTGCAAAAACATTAGGATATGAAGACTTTGATTCATATGATGAAGTAGCAGTTTATACAAGAGGATATAGAGTACTTAATAAAATACCAAGAATGCCAAGCAATATAGTAGAAAACTTGGTAAAATCTTTCAAATCCTTCCAACACATACTAGATGCAGATTTACAACAACTAGACGATGTTGATGGAATTGGAGAAATTAGAGCAAGAACAATAAAAAGCTCATTAAAACGTATGCAAGAACAATTCGTATTTGACAATTTAATATTGTAAATGTATAATTTGGTTATTGTAAAATAGAGGAGAGAAAAGTATGAAAAAATTTAAGATAGTATTATTAATTATAGCAATTATTTTAGTAGTTGCTGGAATGGGATTTGTAAGTTATGGATTTTACAAAAAGTTAACTACTAATATACCAAACCCAGTAGCAACAATAGAAGTTGAAGATTATGGAACAATAAAAGTTGAACTTTATCCAGACCAAGCACCGAACACAGTTGCTAACTTTATTAGATTAGCAAATCGTGGGTTTTATAATGGATTAACTTTCCATAGAACAATACCAGATTTTATGATACAAGGTGGAGATAAAGACGGTACAGGTTCAGGCTCACCAAGTTTAAGTGATATTAAAGATGATGTGACAAATGACCAAGTATATAACATAAAGGGAGAATTTATTGCAAATGGATATAACAACACTATAAAACATAAAAAAGGAGTTATATCAATGGCGAGAAAAGACTATAGTACTTATAGTAGTATAAATCCTGCATTAACAACATATGGATATAATTCAGCTGGTTCACAATTCTTTATTATGACAGAAGAAAGTAATTCGTTGGATGGATATTATGCAGCTTTCGGAGAAGTTACAGAGGGAATGGATATAGTTAAAAAAATAGCAAATGTTGAAGTATATTATAGAAGTTCAGAATTAAAAGATGGTGAAAGTGCACCAAAAGATAGTAATGGAAAAGAAATTGCATCAGATAAACCTAAAAAAGCACCAGTAATTAAAAGCGTAACAGTAGAAACATATGGAGTTGATTATGGAATACCTGAGACAGTAGAAGAATTTGATATGAATTCATGGTATACAAATTTCTTAATGCAACAATACGGATATTCTCAACAATAAAACTAGAAGAGAGAAAAAACTACATTTTCTCTCTTATTTTAAAGGAGTAAGGTTATGGAAAAATATGAAATGTTAAAAAAACAAGACGAAGAAATTTATGAACAAATAAAAAATGAAGAACAAAGACAAAAACATAATATAGAACTTATTGCGTCTGAAAATTTTGTGAGTGAAGCGGTGTTGGAAGCAGTAGGAAGTATATTAACTAATAAATATGCTGAAGGATATCCTAATGCTAGATATTATGGTGGATGTGAATACATTGACCAAATTGAAGAATTAGCAAGGAACAGAGCAAAAGAGTTATTTGGGGCAGAACATGCAAATGTGCAACCACATAGTGGAAGCCAAGCAAATATGGCAGTATATATGACGGTACTACAACCGGGTGATACTGTACTTGGAATGGACTTATCTAATGGTGGACATTTAACACATGGAAGTAAGGTGAATTTTTCAGGAAAGCTATATAATTTTATTGCTTATGGAGTAAAAGAAGACGGGTATATTGATTATGAGGATGTTGAGAGAAAGGCAATGGAAAGAGGTTTATGATATTAGGAAGGCTTGCCTTCCTATTTTTTTATGTCCAAAGGCTATTGAAAAAGACGACGACAGATGATATAATAAAGTTTAGGTGATATATGAAAAAACAACCAAACAAAACAAACTCGCAATATCAAGCCGAAAAAGAACTCATTTGTGTAGATTGGCTGGGGGTAACTGCCAAACTCAATGGGTTTAGCTATTCTTCTGCGCCTGTGGACAAAATTTTCAAAGAATATTTTGAAGATGGTGGCAAAAGCGACGAAGAATACGTTACGCTCCTAGGCAAGTTGGAGGCAACTCGCAATACGATTTTGTCCAAAATGCTCAAAGAACAAAAACTAAGCGTGCTCAACCCAACTTCGTATTTTCGAAAAGAGTATATCAAGCTGGGCGACGAGTGGTATGTCGCCAGTGTCGAAGGGTACGAAACAACTACGCTCCAAAAGTTGGAGCTAGAAGAGAGCAAATTGACTTGTTCGGACGACCAAATGTCCAATGGGCTGGTCACTATTACTTTTGACGAGAGCGGTTGTATCAGCGGTATCAAGATGGAAGACAAGTCCGTCAGTTCTTTCGCGCACGCTCGTTTTGTCAAGCAAGGTTTTGGGGGCAAACAAAAATTGGTGGAAGCCAAGCTTGTGTCCAGTCAATGTTATATCGACGGCGCAAGGGTAGTCAAAGAAAATATTTTCAACTATGGTCGCAACTCTTATGTCGAACAAATTGTTTTGTACGAGGAAGATCGCAATATATACGTGACCACACGTGTTGTGATTGGCGACAAACGTAGGGGCGTCAGAGTGTTTTTTGATAGCCAGCAAGAGTGGCAAACTATCTCGTCCGATTGGCTTTTTAGTCACCAAAATGTCGTGGTAGGCAAGGACAAGGAGCAAGACTTTGCAGTCATTTTGCACCAGCCGTCGGAGAATTTTGGCGATGGACAAATGGGTGTGCAAATGATGGGCAAGGGCAAATACGAATGTGATTATACGCTGAGTTTGCTCGTTGCCGAGTGGCAAGATAGCAACATTGCCGAGCTCAGCGAAAATCAAATATCACCGCTTATTGTCAGCGAATTTTTGCCAAAAATCAGACGTGTGGTAAGCGTGGACAACAACTCTGTGTTGGTGCGTCGTGTCAAACTGGACAAAGACGAAACTTATGTCAAAATCACCTTGCAAGAAATGTACAATCAGCCATGTTCTACCAAAATTTTGGTAGGTTTTCGCTCAAAGGGCGCATATTTGGTAAAGGGCAGTGACGTCGAAAAAATAGACGATGCCAACATATCTTTCGAGCCACTCGAAGTCAAAGAAATCATATTCGAGTTGTAAGGGGAAAAGTAACCAAACAAAAAAAAGAAAGTTGCGAGGACTTTCTTTTTTGTTGCAATTCGACAGCGATTTAGATATTTTATGTATATTTATCGGTATCTTATTTTATCTTGTATTTTATTTTTCTTTATATCATTTTATTATATTTGCCAAAATTGGTATTGATATTCCAATTATTGCTTGTTGTTTGCCCAATCACGTGGGCTCATTCCAACGAGTTTGTGGAAGACTCTCGAAAAATACAACTGGTCATCAAAGCCACAGAGCGATGCAATCTCGTTGATTTTGAAGTCTTGCATAGCGCTGCATTTGAGCAGTCTTTTGGCGGACGCTATCCTGATATTGGTCAAAAATTGGATAGGGGAAATGCCTTGTTCTTTGATAAATTGGCGTCTTAGGTAGTCTTTGGACAAGGTTTGTTTGTCGAAAGAAGAGTCAATGTCATATTGTGGATTGGACATATTGGCGATAATATCGAAAGCGATATTCATCACGGCAGTGCTTTTGCCAACGTTAGCAATAAAAAAGTCTACTGCCAGCTTGACCACATTGGAGAGAAGTTGGAGCATATCGGCTTTTTCACGTATAGTCAGAAAAACCCACTTGCAAGCAAAGCTCAAAATGCTCTCTAAGTCGCCTGTTACGTCATCTAGCACGACAGCTTTTGGAGTGTCGAAAGAGCCAGAAAGCAATACTCTGATGAAGTTGTGTCCATCACCGCATAGGGTGAGTGCGTGTTTGGTGTTGGGTGGAATAAGAATTGCTTGGTGAGTTTTGCAAGATATTTCTTGGTCGTCGATGATGAGATCGAGGTATCCGCCCTTGCAATACACCAGCTCCCAACACATATGAGTGTGGCTGGTAAAGCTACAATTGTTCAGTTCGTGGCAAATATAAAGAATATCAGTCATATCATTTCTCCTAAATTTTATTCTACCAAACAATTACTATTTTGTCCATATATTTGGGCGAAAAAGTTGTCATATTTGTTTTTTTGAGTTATAATTTTGATAGGATAAAGCCTATGGAAAAGATATTCGAAAAGCTACTAAGAATTTATCAAAAAGATATGAAAAGTCATATACGTATCGACTTTTTGGTTGACAAAGAGTACACCAAGCTTGTGCTCAAAACTTATTATTGCCCAAAGTACGACTTTGACCGAGATAGGGCGACGGAGCATATCCACAACTGCTATATCGAGGCGGGCAGAAGTGAAGATTTTGAGCAATCTATCGTGGACAAAGCCCTGCCACTTGCCAACCATATAGCGTGGTCAATAGACAGCCCCGACGCATATCTTGGCACCAAACATTTGTCTTGGGCATTCCAAGAGCATTGTATATCTGAGCAAGAGTCGAGTTATGGATTTTTGCCAAGTCCAATCAAGGCGGGCAAGTGGACGTTGACTGCCAGCACCAACGCAATAGTCAGTCCTTATGTAGATATTTGGCTTGTCGTGGAGGGCGAAGTATGAATTGGCAGAGAGTAGAACTACATTGTCACACTTTGGCAAGCGACGGGGATCTCAGCTATGAGCAGTTGGTAGACAGAGCTATCGAGCGTGGATACAAGGCGGTTGCCGTGACCGATCACAACACTATATCCAACGTGCCATTCGTCCAAGCGTATGCGAGAAACAAAAACTTGCCTATCATCAAGGGCATAGAATGGACGACGTTTTGGGGACATATCGTCGTGCACGGCGGTCATAGCACGGTCGACTGGCGAGATATTACGCCCGCCAACATTGACGACCAAATAGCCGTTGCCAAAACTTGCGGTGACATTGTTACGCTTGCACACCCATACAGACTGGGTTTCCCGTTTTGTTCGTGCTGTTTCAACCAATTCTCCATCAAGCATTGGGAAAACGTGGACGCAATCGAAGTGTTTTCGCATTTCAATCCGCACAAGGACAAAGCAAGTTTCAAAGCCTTGGAGCTTTGGCATAACTTGTTGACGCAAGGCTACAAAATATCGGCAACATACGGCTATGATTGGCACGAGCTAGATTACAATCCACCGATTTTTGGATATACCTATGTGGGCATAGATGGCGAGATGAGTGAGCAAAATATTTTGCAAGCCGTCCGCAATCATCACACTATTGTTTCGCTTGGATTGGATATTGATATTCGATTTGGCAGGGCAAAAGAGATTTTCAGCATTGGCGACATTGTGGGCAAGGGCGAGTTGGACATTGATATGAGCATCGAGCTGGACGCCCAATACGCCGAGCATTATAAGGTTGAGCCACGCTATGTCAAGCTTGTCACAGAGAATGCTTGCGCAAAGTATGAGTTGACGGACAACAAAATCCATCAGTCGATTGACTTCGAGAGCGACTTTTTGCGAGTAGAGATTTGGGGCGATATTGACCAAGATAAAGATTGTTTGCTGGGAATTACCTCACCTATTTGGAGCAAATAGCCTCATAAACTTGACAAAGACTTGGAGCTATACTTAAAATATAGGTAGGAGATAGGGTATGTTTACGAAAGTTAAGGAAATTTTGACAGCCGAACAAGTCAAGGAACTTATTCCTGTGACAGCGGAATTTGCAAAAATAAAACAACAAAGAGATGACCAACTGAGAGATATTATCGCAGGTAGGGACAAACGCAAGGTAGTCATCATCGGACCATGTTCGGCGGACAACGAAGACGCCGTATGTGATTATATTGCTCGTCTTGCCAAGGTTGCTGACCAAGTCAAAGACAAACTGATGATTGTGCCACGCATTTATACCAACAAACCACGCACCAAGGGCGAGGGATATAAGGGTATTTTGCACAATCCCGATCCGCACAAGAACGAAACGGATATTCAAGCGGGCATTATGGCGCTAAGACACATGCACCTTAGAGCTATTGCCGAGAGCGGACTATCCAGCGCGGACGAAATGTTGTATCCCGAAAATTATACCTATCTAGACGACTTGCTCAGCTATGTTGCGGTGGGAGCAAGATCAAGCGAAAACCAACAACACAGACTTGTTGCCAGCGGTGTGGACGTGCCTGTCGGTATCAAAAACCCTATGCACGGCAGTATGAGTGTTACGCTCAACTCAATTTATGCGGCCCAAATCCCCAACGAATTCAAGTTCGATCATTGGCAAGTCAAGACCAACGGCAATCCGTATGCTCACGCCATTCTTCGTGGCAGTGTGGACTTGTACGGCAACAACAAGCCGAATTATCACTATGAAGATATCGTTCGTTTTACCCGTATGTACAACGAACAAAAGTTGTCCAATCCGGCAATCATTGTGGACACCAATCACTCCAACTCCAACAAAGAGCCACTCGAACAAGTGCGAATTGTCAACGAAATTGCACGCAATATGGTATACAATCACGATATGTACAGCATAGTCAAAGGCTTTTTGATAGAGAGTTATATTGTGGACGGTTGCCAAAAGCCAAGCGGAAATGTGTATGGACAATCCATCACGGACGGCTGTCTAGGTTGGGAAAAGACCGAAAAATTGTTGAAAGACATTGCCGAATTTTTATAATAGGTAACAATATGTTCAAAGTAATCAAACCAATTATGTCATGTGACAAAATAAAGGAGCTCATACCAGTTCCTGCCGACCTTGCTCGTATCAAGGCGGAGAGAGATCAACAAATCAAATCAATCATCGACGGCTCAGACCAACGCAAAGTCGTCATCATCGGACCATGTTCGGCGGACAACGAAGAGGCTGTGTGCGATTATGTTTCACGTCTTGCCAAGGTTGCTGACCAAGTCAAAGACAAGCTGATGATTGTGCCACGCATTTACACCAACAAGCCACGCACCAAGGGCGAGGGCTACAAGGGCATTTTACACAATCCCGATCCGCACAAGAACGAAACGGACATTCAAGCGGGCATTATGGCGCTAAGGCACATGCACCTCAGAGCTATCGCCGAGAGCGGTCTATCCAGCGCGGACGAAATGTTGTATCCCGAAAATCATACTTATCTTGACGACTTGCTCAGTTATGTTGCGGTGGGTGCAAGGTCGAGTGAAGACCAACAACACAGACTTGTTGCCAGCGGTGTGGACGTGCCTGTGGGCATCAAAAACCCTATGCACGGCAGTATGAGCGTTACGCTCAACTCCATTTATGCGGCGCAAATCCCCAACGAGTTCAAATACCAAAACAATCAAGTTGCCACACTTGGCAACCCTTATGCGCACGCCATTCTTCGTGGCAGTGTGGACGTATTCGGCAACAACAAACCAAACTATCACTATGAAGACGTGATAAAGTTCGGCGAGTTGTACGAAGAGCAAGGGCTCAAAAACCCAGCAATCATCATAGATACCAACCACTCCAACAGTGGCAAAAAACCGCTCGAACAAATCCGTATTGTGCACGAAGTGATGACCAATATGAAATATTCGGAAGAAATTCATACTTTGGTCAAAGGCTTTTTGATAGAGAGTTATATCGTGGACGGATGTCAAAAGCCAAGCGGAAACGTGTACGGTCAATCAATCACCGATGGTTGCATTGGCTGGGAAAAGACCGAGCGTCTTATCAAATATATCGCAGATTCGCTCTAGAAGTATGCCCAAATCGGGCATATTTTTGTAACAAAAAAATACAATAATATAGAATTTAGGCAGGTGAAAAATGGAACAAATCAATACAAATCAACTAGATAAATCATGCTTTGAGCTCATCGGAAAAGATTGGATGCTCATCACAGCTCAGAAGCAAAATGGACAAGTCAACACCATGACGGCGTCGTGGGGCGGTATGGGGATTTTGTGGGGCAAGGAAGTTGCCTTCGTGTTCATCAGACCCCAAAGATATACCAAAGAGTTTGTAGACGAGGCGGGCAAAATGTCGCTTTGCTTTTTTGGGGAAGAACACCGCCAAATGCTTGGATATATGGGCAAAATCTCGGGAAGAGACGAAGACAAAATAGCCAAGTGCAACCTAAGTGTCGAGCACGAGGGGGATATTCCATACTTTGGAGAGGCAAAACTTGTTATGACGGGCAAAGTCTTGTACCAACAAAACTTGCAAGAAGATTGTTTTGTAGACCAATCATTGGTGGATAAGTGGTATGCTGGCAAGGATTTTCACACAATGTACGTGGTAGAAATCGAGAAAGTGTTGGCAAAGAAAAAGATAGGAATGACTCGCGAGGATATCATGAAGTCTTTACG
>OQVS01002610.1_pt1 | contig 11296 bp, 12 predicted proteins | sample 1691601 | NCBI WGS metagenome assembly OQVS01 (sample SAMN03418268, study PRJEB22391) | human gut metagenome | biome: human-gut; feature: organic feature; material: feces | host: Homo sapiens | place: Tanzania | collected 2013-01 | reverse complement strand
GGTGAATCGGCGGCAAAATGAATCGGGTGTGTTGCGGGGCGGTAAAAATCTTCATGGGGAATAAATCCTCGCCGTTCTGTACTTTTCTACAAAATTGGTGGGATTTGCGATAGAGAGTATCATGGATTGTGGCAAGCGTCAAGAGGGTTTTGCAGGTTTTATTGCAGTGAAGCGGTGATAGTAGGACTTATGCTTTAGAAAAAGAGAAGTAGGATGTTGTAATAAATGGTAACTAGCACACAGAACGCCAGTGATATGGGAATCGTTTTGCGTACAAGATCACCCAGTGTAATATGAAAATAATCCGATGCCACGACCAGACAAACATGGGTAGGAGAGAGCTGGCTTGCAGCGTGTGCCATGCACATGAGATAGACCATCAGAGGAGCACCACCGGGGATGGCAGCGAAGGCCAGAGGGGTACCCATAGCGATGGCGGCGGTAGAACCGCTGATGATCGTAGCGAGGAAGAACAGCAGGCCGAAGATGAGATAAGTCGGCAGGGAGAGCTTGGCCAGAGCATCCGGCAGCTGCGGCAGGACGCCGGTAAAGGAAAGAAATTCTTTCAGAATCAGGACAAGGAAGGTATTGCCCAGCATCTTTTTCTCAAAGGCAGAGAACACGAACTGTTTCAGCTCCTGCGCAGTGACATGGTAAACAAAAATGCTGAGGACGATGGAAATAAGAACAGCAGTCACGACCTCAAAATGAAATGCAAGGATGAGCACGAGAATCAAAATCAGTGACCAGAGATGGCCCAGCAAGTGAAGCAGGTCGGCGAAGCGGTCAGCGCTTTTGGGCGTGTCCACAGTGGTGGGAACGCGGCGCAGATAGAAAAAATAGCCCAGCATACCGAGAAATAACACCGGTGGGATCATGCCCATCATGAACTTTGCCGTCTCTACGCCAGACAGGCTCAGCATGAGCAAAACGGCAGTATAGGTGGGCAAAACGCTCTCCGGAATATGCCGGAACCAGCTGGAAACAAAGGCCTGCTCTTTGGACTCCAAATAACCATCGGTGGCGTTTTTGACCAGTTCGGCGCAGAGCAACATGGAAGCGGCAGAGGGCAGCAGACCAATGAACAGGCAGGCACCGATGATATTGATGCGGCGGTTATGGAACAGACCGTTCAAATCTTCCTGTGCCAGCCGAATCTGACTGCGCGCTTCGAGAATGCGCTGCAAAAAAGTGATGAGATACAGCGACAGCAGCACGGAAATGGACGACCAGCTAGTAACGACCTTTCCCGTCAGACGTGCCATATCCAAGGGGAGAATCTGATAAAAAACAGCAGTGGCCGCCAGACCGCCCAGAATCGCCTGCCACAATGGCCGTTTGCAGGCCAAAAGGGCAATGATGATGGCGAAGACAAGTGCCAATTTTACGAATGCCATGATAAAACTCCTTTTCGATGCACTTCTCTGGTAGGAAAATCTTTGGTACAGTATAGCAAAACGGCTTTGGAATCAGAAGAGAGCTCAGAATTTGTGAGCGACTCATAAATTTATGAGTGCGCCTTTACAGCAGAAAACCGCCGCTTCTTTCAGCGACGGCTTTCTGCTTATTCTTTTGTCTTTTTGGGGTCGGCGTGGGCCTTTTTATAGTCGGCATACGCCTTTTTCTGCTCGACCATGGCCTTCTCGAAATATTCGGTGCGGTAGTGCGTGACCTTATAGTAGCCTTCGATCTCCTCCGGGGTGCAGTGCTTTGCGACCTCGGTCAGATAGCTGATGGTCACACGGCGGTCATAAGCGGCGTGCTGCTCGCAGACGAACTGTCCCTTCGGGGTCAGGTAGAGGTTGCGCTCCCGCAGATTTTTCGGATTGGTCCGCTGTTCCAAAAAGCCGTCCGCTTCCAGCCGGGACAGCATCAGGGAGACGGTGCCTTTGGTCCGGTAAGTCATCTGAGCCAGTTCCTTGGCGGTCATGCCGGGGTGCTTTTCAATGAAGCTGAGGGAGTGCACATCCACCTCGCTCATATAGGTGCCAAGACCATAATCACGGGGGAGAGCCTGATACTGATCCATCAGCATATTGTAGCGGAAGATGATGTCTACCTTCTCCTGCAAATGCTCAAAGACGCTGGCGTCGTTCAAGGCGTTTCTTTTTTCTTCCATGGGTTATCTCCTATTTCCGATTTCCAAATGGTTTTCCTGCCAAACATTATATCATGATTTCGAGACCTGGGCAAGAAAATTCCCGTATGGGAAGTTGAATACAAGAGTTTGTGCATTTCGGCTAAAATGCAGCGAAAACTTTGTACAGAACCCGCCTCAAAAATTGCAAAAATTCCATTGACAGCACCGAAGAATGGTTTTATAATCAAACCAAGATAGTTTGGCAGCCAAACCAATGAAATTCTTTTCAGAGGTTCAAACAAATGAAATACACGGATGCTTTTTTTGACGAATATCAGGAACGCCGTGGCAGCGACAGCACAAAATGGGATTCCTGCAATGAAAAGTTCGGTGTGGATTCCAGCGTTGAGATGGTCCCGATGTGGATCGCCGACATGGATTTCCGCTCTCCGGTAGAAGTGCAGGAAGAAATGGTCAGGCGCGCACAGTTTGGCTCGTATGGATATACGATGAAAAAAGATGCGCTCTATGATACAATTATCTCATGGGTACAGCGCCGCTACCACTGGACGGTGGAGAAGGACTGGATCGTGATCACACCGGGCGTGATCCCCGGCCTGCACATTGCAGTGCAGCAGCTGACCGACCCGGAGGACGGCATCATCGTTCAGCCGCCCATCTACTATCCGTTCATGACCAGCGCAGAAGTCAATGGCCGCAAGATGGTCCCGAATCCTCTTATTGAAAAAGAGGGGGACTGGTTCATTGATTTTGAGGATCTGGAAGCCAAGGCAAAAGACCCGCGCAACAAGATCCTGCTCTTCTGCAACCCGCATAACCCGGTAGGCCGGGTCTGGACGCCGGAGGAAATCGAGAAGGTCAGCAGGATCTGCGCAGACAACCATGTGCTGCTCATCACGGACGAGCTTCACGCCGACCTGATGATGAAGGGTTATGAGCACCACGCAGCCAATGCGGTATGCGGCCAGTACAAAAATAATACCATTACCTATTATGCACCCAGCAAGACCTTCAATCTGGCAGGTCTTCAGACGGCGGTGGCCATCATCCCGGATGCAGAGGTCCGTGAGAAGTTTATCCATGGACTGAATGCAAACCGGATCTTCAACGTGAACTGGTTCGGCCAGAGTGCCCTCATCACTGCATGGAGCAAGTGCGATGACTATGTGGACGCTTTGTGCAGCTACCTTGACGCAAACATGGACTATATGAAAAAGTTCATCGACGAGCGTCTGCCGATGGTGAAAATGAAGAAATCGCAGGCCACCTACATGGTCTTCGTGGATTTCCGAGGCACGGGCATGACGACCGAGGAGATCGAATCCTTCATTGCACAGAAAGCACACATTGGTGTGGATATGGGTTCGTGGTTCGGTATCGGCGGTGCCGGATACCTCCGCTTCAACCTTGCGTGCCCCCGCTGCACCCTTGAAAAAGCTCTGCTCCAGTTGGAAGCAGCCTTGAATGATCGCTGACAGAGAAGTTCGGGCCTGCGGAAAACGGCCCGGCGAAAAGGAGTATAATCATGAACGAGAAGAGAAGTAAGACCAATTATGGCGGCAAAGCCCTTCTTCCCCTGTTGCTGTTCCTTGTAATGTATGTTGGCTGCGGCGTGTACTTTACCATCGTGGGTGCTCCGGAAGGCATTCGCCCCTTCAATGTGATGCCCCGCTATGTTCCCATGATGATCGCCATCATCGCTGCACTGTTCTTTTATGAGCGCAAGGCTCCCTTCAACGAAAAGCTGGCCATCTACTCCGAGGGCGCAGGCCGTCCCGGCGTGATGCAGCTGGGTCTGGTGGTCCTGCTGGCCGGCGGCTTTGCCAGTGCCGGCGCAGCCATCGGCGGCAAGGAGTCCATCGTCAACCTCGGCATCTCTTTCATCCCCAGCTCGATGCTCATCCCCGGCATCTTTGTGATGAGCGCCATCATTTCTACCTGTATCGGCACTTCGATGGGTACCCTGTCTGCTATGCTTCCGGTGGCCTTTGCTCTGAGCGACGGCGCAGGTCTTGTTCCCGGTATGGCTGCGGCTTCCTGCATTGCGGGTGCCTACTTCGGCGATAACCTGTCCCTGATCTCTGACACCACCATCTGTGCCACGGAGGGTGTTGGCGCACAGATGAAGGACAAGTTCAAGATGAACTTCCTCATCGCTCTGCCCGCTGCTCTGCTCACCATTCTGATGTATGTCATCCTGTCCATGGGTTCGGCACCGGAAGCTGTAACGCCCGGCGAATACAATCTGTTTACCGTGATCCCCTACATTGCGGTTCTGGTGCTGGCTCTGATCGGCGTAGATGTTATCCTTGTCCTGTCCGGCGGCATTGCGCTCTCCTGCATCATCGGTCTGGCTTGCGGCACTACGGATTTCTTCACCTTTGCACAGAAGGTCTCCTCCGGCATGGAGGGGATGTTCTGGCTGGCTGTGTTCTCCATGATGACCTCCGGTCTGGTGGGTCTGATCCGTTACTACGGCGGTATTGAGTGGATGGTGGATAAGGCTACCCACCTCATCCGTGGCCGCAAGAGCTGCGAATATGTCATCGGCGCGATCTCTGTGATCCTGTCCGGCACCATTGTCAACAACACCATGGCCATCATGATCCTTGCTCCCATCGCAAAGATCATCGGCGAGAAGTTCAGCATTGCTCCCAAGCGTCTGGCCAGTCTGCTGGACATCGGTGCCTGCCTTGCCATCATGATCGTGCCGCATGGCATGGCCGTGATGATGGTGGAAGAGCAATTCAACTGCTCTTACCTCGATATGATGAAATATAACTTCTATCCGCTGTTTCTTGCCATCGCTGTCATCATCACCATCCAGTTTGGTCTGATGCGCACCAAGGAAGAAAAGAATGCAATCAAGAAGGAGCATGAAACAAAATGAAGTTGACGATGTATGGCAGTCATCTGTGTCAGGATACCCTGTATGGGCTGCTCAAAGTAAAAGATGCGGGTGCGCAGGTGGAGTTTCACAACATCAGTGCCTGCTTGCCCGATCTGCGCGCCTTCATGACCATTCGTGAGACCGACCCGGTTTACGCGGAGGTCAGCCGGGAGCGCATCGGAATGCCGCTGTTTGTTTATGAGGATGGAAGAAAAACGCTGGACCTCAATGAGGTGCTGGAGCGCCTCAAGAACGAAACGAAATAAACCGAGAAAGGAGACTGCAACATGAAGATCACAAAAATCGACGTTCTGCGTTCCAAGCCGGTAGAGGACGGCTGGCGTCCGCTGTTCTGCCGCATCTATACCGATGAGGGGATTTACGGCGACGGTGAAGCCGCGCTCTCCTATGATGACATCACGACGGCCGAGTTTGGTATGTTGCAGGATCTGGCTCCGATGCTCATCGGGATGGACCCGATGGAGCACGAGGTTATCTGGAACAAGCTCTATCATAAGTGCTTCTTCGGGCTGAACAGCGGCCCGGTGGTGTTTGCGGCCATCAGCGCCTTTGATATTGCCCTGTGGGACATCAAGGGCAAAAAGTACAACGCACCCCTGCATCAGCTGCTGGGCGGCAAGCTGCGCACCCGGCTGCGCGCCTATGCCAGCCAGCTGCAAAACGGCTTCCCGGAAGACCGGCATCCCTGCCGTAGCCCGGAGGACTATGCAGCGGTGACCAAGATGGCGATGGACAAGGGTTTCGACGCCGTGAAGTACAACTTCACCACCTTCCGGGAAGATGGAACGCGCTATGCGCAGACGGAGCAGGCTCCTTATCTGGACGGCAAGTACATGCAGGTGATCGAATCCCGCATCAAGGCCACCCGCGATACCCTTGGCCCGGCCGGCGACATTATTCTGGAAAACCACTGCTATACGGATAAGCTCTCTGCAACACAGATGGGCAACATGGCAAAGAAGTACAACATCATGTATTTTGAGGAACCGGTGGCACCCCACGCCGATCTGCTGAGCTATGTCCATCGGGAGACCGGTATTCCGGTGGCCAGCGGTGAGCGGATGTACACCCGCTGGCAGTTCAAGGATCGTTTGGACAAGGATGCCATTCAGGTCATTCAGCCGGACATCGGCAACAGCGGCGGCATCACCGAGGTCAAGAAGATCTGTGATATGGCCTATATCTATGAAGCTGCTGTTCAGATTCATGTCTGCGGAAGCCCGCTGGTAACAGCCGCATCGCTGAATCTGGAAGCCGCGATCCCCGGATTCATCATCCACGAGTACAACGTCAATACTTCGATGCCGAAAATGACAGGTCTGACCAAGTATCGGTATGAGCCGGTGGATGGTTACTTTACCGTCCCGGATCTGCCCGGCATCGGCAATGAAATTGCAGACGAAACATTTGCAAACAGCGAAGTTGTCACCATCCAGTAAAAGGAGCAAGGTCGTTTCATGAGTCTTATCGGTGTTATTGCAGCAATTTTGCTGCTGATCATTCTGATTTATAAGCGGGTCAATCTGATTCCGGCTTCGCTGATCTGTGTGCTGGTGTTAGCTCTGACCAGCGGGTTTACCTTCACCGATCTGGTCATGAACCATTATGCCATCTCGCTGTCGAATTTCATTGCGAAATATTTCATGGTCTTTGTCACCAACGCCCTTTTCGGCAAGGTGATGGAAGAAACTCTGCTGGTTTCGGCCTTCTCCAAGATGATCGGCAAATTGTTCGGCGATAAGAATGCGGCCTATGGTGCATTGCTGGTGACGGCAATTCTTTCTTATGGCGGCATCAGCGCTTTCGTCATCGTGTTTACGGTGTACCCGATCTTTCTGGCCACCTTTCAGAAGGCCGATCTGCCCCGCAAGCTGATCCCGGCGGGTATCATGGCAGCGTCCTGTACCTTTCCGCTGTCCATGCTGCCCGGCGGTGCGCAGTTGAACAATATCATTCCTACCCAGTACCTCGGCACATCCCCGATGGCAGCACCACTGGTCAGTATGGCGGCATCTGTTGTGTCCGCGGCTTTGATGTTCTTGTATTTCCGGCATGAATTTGCACTGGCCCGCAAGCGCGGAGAGCATTTTGAAGCCGAAGGAGACATCCTGCGCCGCATTGAGCAGTTCGAGAAAGACCCCGGCCTGCACCCGTGGACTTCCGTTCTGCCTATGATGCTGATTATCCTGCTCATCAACCTGTTCGGCATGGATCTGTCCTATGCAGTTCTGGCCGGTACAGCGTTGGCACTGGCTCTGGGCTGGAAGAATCTGCCCGACAAGCTCCGCACCCTCAACGAGGGCATTGCCAAAGTCGGTCCGGCGATGGTCATCACCGCTGCGTCCGTCGGCTTTGGCGGTGCAGTGCTGGCCTGTGCTGGTGCGCAGACCATCCTGGAGGCTATTGCAGCTCTGCCTGTCAACCCCACCATTTCCCTTGGTCTGGCCGCATCCTTTGCGGGTGTCCTGACCGGAAATGGCGGTGGTGGTGCAGATGTTGCAATGAATATTCTTTCGTCGCAATACCTTACGATGGGTGTACAGCCGGAGATCTTGCACCGCGTAGTAGCCATTGCAACGGCTGGATTCAGCTGCCTGCCCCACAACGGAATGCTCATCACAGTTTCCGATACCTGTGGATTCAGTGCAAAAGAATGTTACCGCTATATTTTCATCTCGACGGTTCTGGTCTCTCTTGCAGGCCTGATCGTCACCGTGGGGCTGGGCTGTATGCTCTACCCCATCGGTTAACTCTTTGATTGGAGGTTTTTACTCATGAATGTGATTGATACCAAGAATGCACCCGGTGCTATCGGCCCCTATTCTCAGGCTTACGAAGCCAACGGCTTTGTCATTACTTCCGGTCAGATCCCGGTAAACCCTGCCGATGGCACCGTGCCGGAAGGCATTGCTGCGCAGGCTGAGCAGAGCTGCAAGAATGTTGGTGCCATCCTCGAAGCAGCGGGCACTGATTTTACCAAGGTGCTCAAGACGACCTGCTTCCTTGCAGATATGGGCGATTTTGCAGCCTTCAATGAGGTCTATGCAAAGTATTTCACGTCCAAGCCCGCCCGCAGCTGCGTTGCTGTAAAAGCTCTCCCCAAGAATGTGCTGTGTGAGATCGAAGCCATCGCGGTCAAGTAACTTCCTACTTGCTTTTGATCCCTTCTAATAATACCTAAACCCATACCTCCTACCGAATCGTTTGCCCCACGCTTTATTTCACCTGCCACGTGATCTCTGAACAGCACACCTCCTAAAGAATCAGCCCCGCCCTCCGTTTTTCTCCCGGAGAGCGGGGCTGGTCTTTTTACAGCTTGAATGTTTGTCCGATAACGATCGCTTTGGAATCTGCTCCATGGCCGATTTCTGAGGTTTTGGCAATCGGAAGTTCCGTTCCGGCAATTTCTTTCACGAGCGTTACAATATCAGGAAAACAAGACTTCTGCTCCATAGTAGTAAATGTGCCCAGCAAGAGACCACGAATCTTTTTGAACACTCCAAGTTGGTTCATTTGAGCAAGATAAGTTGCCATCTGTGGAACTTCTCCGCCAAGAGATTCCAAAAACAAAAGTTTATCCTGCAAATCGGGAAAATAGGGGGTTCCGGCTAGTTTTAGAAAACAGCGAATATTGCCGCCGACTACGATACCTTCCATAGAAGAACTTTGAACAAAAGAAAAATGTGGTGAAAAAAGTTCTTTCCGTTCGATAAAGCGGTGCTGCTGTATGGCCTGAAAGTTTCCGGTGACCAGATGCTTGACCTGATAGAGAACGCCTGGCTTTCCTGTTTTGGCATAAATCGCATTGAGAACCGTTGTCAGGTCGCTGTAACCCCAAAAGGTTGCCTTGCTGCGGCGGATCGCTTCCCAGTCCAGATAAGGAAGGATTTGATTTGCGAGATCGCCGCCCGAAACATCATATATCTCCTCTACGGATGGTTCTGCAAACAACTTCATCAGTTCTGAAGCTCGTTCCGCTGCGGTTCCAGAAAATATACCATCTTTCGCAAAAATGCAGTGACTTTGAAAAACGTCGTATCCAAGCGACTCCAGATAGCGGACAAGTTCTGCGTGGAAAGCTGCATATTCGGAAGTTTTCCCATTGGAACAGGCTGAAATTCCAACTGCTTTCATGAATGCACTCCTATAAAAATACCACTCGCCGCATAGAAAATGCTGTGAGTGGCTCTGTAATTCTATCAAGTATCAGTGGCAGGAATGAGAGCCGCAGGTGTGTCCCTCCTCGTGACTGTGATGGTCACAGTGTACATTGGGGTCAAAGACGAGATGCCCAGCCAGATAATCGGACACGGCTGCATCTGCATCACCGGAAATACCGCCGAACAGCTGGATGCCAGCCTGTGCCAGTGCATTCTGTGCCCCTGCGCCAATGCCGCCGCAAAGAACAACGTTGGCGCCATGCTGTACAAGGAAACCAACCAGTGCACCGTGCCCCTGACCGTTGGTAGAAAGGACCACGGTGCTTAAGATCTGGTGGCCTTCCGTTTCATAAAACTTGAACTGAGCCGAATGACCAAAGTGCTGAAATACCTGACCGTTTTCGTAAGAAACTGCGATTTTCATAACTGAATCTCCTTTTTTGTGCTTATCTTTTATCGGAATAGTTGCAGATCTGGATGGCCGCACCATGTTCCATGCGCTGGAAGCCGTGCTTTTCATAGAATGAGACATTCTTTTCGTCTTCAGGCATTCCTTCGATATACAAGTAGTTCTTATATTTTTCTTTGATACGTTCCAGCATCTCTCCGGCAATGCCCCTCCCCTGATAATCAGGATGTACCAGCACATAGTGGATCTGAGCCAGCATTTCGCTGTCATCCAGTGCACGAATCAGGCCAACCAGTTTGTCACCATCCCAGACAGTCAGCACCGTGGAGGAGTGCATCAGGGCTTTGTAAAGCCGCTGCGGATACTGACCGGACACCCAGCCCACGGACAGGAACAGCTGCTGTATCTGCTCCTGCGTAAAGCATTTTTCTTCCGTGTACTTTAACATCAAACTTCTCCATTCTTATCGGTAATCGCAACGCTGACACTGGGACAGCGGTGTGTCGGTTTCTTCTTTATAAAAAATCCCGGACCAACGGCAGATGCTCTGCAAGATGGGAACGACGGAATTCCCTTTCTCTGTAAGAGGATACTCCACGCGGGGTGGGATTTCATCATAAGACTTCCGGACAATGATGCCGTCTGCGATCAGCTCTTTCAGTGTGGTCGCAAGCACGGCATCGGTGATGTTTGCCATCTCCTTGCGCAGTTCACTGTACCGCAGTGTTTCTTTTGCGGCCAGAACGCAGATGATACGAGACTTCCACTTGCCGCCGAATACGCTCAAACCGTATTCCAAAGGGCAGCGGATATCTTTTTCCAGTTTTTTCTGATACATGGTGTTCCCTCCCTTGGCTCTTAGTTTAGCAGATTGCAGAGCCATACGGAAGTTACTATGAAATTTATGAGCAAAAAAAGCGGACACGGAGGGGAGAAACCGTGCCCGCAGGGTGGATTACAGCTCTTTCTTGTTGTCTGCGCCGGGAGTAGTGACGATAACCTTTTCCGGGGTGATGATGAGGGCACCCTTTGCGGTGGTGCCGCCGTTGAACATCTGCTCGACCATGGCCTTGAAGGTCTTGACCACTTCGCCCTCGGTGACATACTGGGCCATGCCCTTGATCTGGTAGCCTTCCAGAGACTTTGCATCGTAAACGGAAATGGCGATTTTACCACCGTTTGCAGCCAGATTCTTCAGGGTGGTGTCGAGGAACACATCACCGACCACCAGCTTGCCGTCCGGGGTGACATCCTTGAACGCAACCGGTACGACATTGGGCTCCCCATTTGCGCAGGTAGCCAGATCCCACATGCTTTCTTTCAGCAGCTTCTTCACAGACTCATTCATAATGAAAGCCTCCAATCCGAGTTTCAAACGACCATTCGGTCTTTTCGTGCACCATTATAAGGAAGAAGCATCTCCACAACAAGATATGGGCGAATTTATGAGTTGCTTATAAATTTATGAGCAGAAAGAATTTAGTCTTCCAATCTGCCGTGGCCGCAGCCGAGCGAAAAATAAGGCTCTATCCCTCCTCCCAGCACAAGCTGCGCGTACTCCAAGGGCTTGTTGTAGAGCAGCCAGTCCAGCTCTGCCCGCTGTGCCGGGGTGTTGCCGTACTCGTCCTCGATGGCGGTGCAGTCAATGGCAAGGGTGGTACCATCCTCGAACCGGGCTTCCACCCGGTTGGTGTCCATGTTGTAGCGGCAGGAAA
>OQVS01002609.1_pt1 | contig 11298 bp, 10 predicted proteins | sample 1691601 | NCBI WGS metagenome assembly OQVS01 (sample SAMN03418268, study PRJEB22391) | human gut metagenome | biome: human-gut; feature: organic feature; material: feces | host: Homo sapiens | place: Tanzania | collected 2013-01 | reverse complement strand
CACGGGTTCTATACCCATTTCGTTGAGTGGTGCGATTATCGCTTCTCTTATAAGAGAAGCGATAATCTGCTTGGTTGCTTTCGCCTTTAGAATCTTAGCTAACACTGCGTTTAACAGCTGTACTACTCCCGTATCTCCTTGGCACAACAATAGGTCTTTAACTTTGTCTAGCTCTAGTGTAAGATTAGCCTCTGAGCCATTTCCCTTTCCTTATATAAATATGAATGTTTGCAATTAATATTTTACAAGGTTTACTGGGGTGTGGCCCAATTTTTAAATTTACACCAATTATATGGACTCTATCTAGTTTTAGCAGCTCCCTATTAATTATCCAGTTAAATTTAGACCTAGATTTAAACTTTGGTTTAGGCTTTGGCTTTACTTTAAAAGCTCACTCTTAGACTTTGCTTTATGCCCGACCTTAAATTTAAGGTTAGATTTGGTTTTAGGTTTAAATTAAATATCTAAATAAGGAAGTTTTGGTTTTATGAAATTCACAGGATTAACAGACCGCGAAGTCGAGGAATCCCGCGCTAAGTATGGCACCAACGCCCTAACGGAAAAGAAACAAGAAACGTTTTGGCAAAAGCTCCTCAGCAACATGACTGATCCTATGATCAAGATCCTCTTTGCGGCTTTAATTTTAAACACCATTTTCGTCTGCCTCGGCCAAGCAGAATGGTATGAAACCGTTGGGATTGCAGTAGCTATCTTCCTAGCTGTGTTTGTCTCTACCTACTCTGAATTCCGTAACGAAAACGCCTTTAAACAACTACAAGAAGAAGCCTCACGCATTACCTGTAAAGTTTGGCGTAATGGCACTATTACCGAAGTATCTATAAATGATCTCGTAAAAGACGACTGCGTACTCCTACAAGCAGGAGACCGTATTCCAGCTGATGGGGTTATGGTAAAGGGGTGCCTTAAAGCTGACCAAAGTGCTTTAAATGGTGAAGCTCAAGAAGCTACCAAGGAAGCTGCTCCTGACGATTGGCAAAAAACAACCGACACTGTAGCTGACACCTTAGATCCATTCTTAGTTTTCCGTGGCGCTATCGTATGTAGCGGTGAAGGCGTCATGAAGATCACCGGGATTGGTGATGATTCTGAATACGGCCGTATCGCCAGCGAACTTCAACAAACTGAAGAACGAGACTCCCCACTTAAAGTAAAACTTAAGAAGTTAGCTAAACAAATCAGTTGGTTTGGTTATCTAGGCGGTGTGGCTATTGCGTGTGCTTATGTTATCCATAAAGTCATGGTCTTTAATGGTACCTTTGTGGCCTACGCTTCATCGGAAATGATTATCGACATTTTACACGCCGTAATGTTCGCTGTTACCATCATCGTAATGGCTGTACCGGAAGGGTTGCCACTTATGATCGCCTTGGTTTCAGCTTTAAACATGCGTAAGATGCTTAAAGATAACGTTTTGGTTCGTACTATCTCCGGGATCGAAACCGCAGGCTCACTCAACATTCTTTATTCTGATAAGACTGGGACTATTACTAAAGGTAAATTCGAAGTTACTAGTGTTACTGATGGCGCGGGGCATGAATATGCTAATAAGAGCGAAATACCCGCAGCTATTAAGAATTTAGCTGATGCTTCAGTCTTTTTAAACACTCAATCTAAATTGTCCGCTCAGGGTTCTGGGTTTAAGGTTATCGGTGGTAATGCTACTGAACGCGCCGTGCTCGCATTTGCTGCAAGCGACGGGCGTAAAGAATACAACTGCGAAACCGTACGCACCGCTCCATTTAATAGTACCAACAAGTACTCAGCCGCAACCGTAAAAGGCGACTTCAACACTACCTTTGTCAAAGGTGCTGCTGAAAAAATTACCGCCCTTTGTAACGGTTACTACGATGCTAATGGGCAAAGAGTACCATGCACCGACTTTAGCGCTTTATGTGCAAAGATGGAGGCCTTAGCTTCTCGCGCTATTCGTCTCTTAGCGTTAGCAACTGTAAGTAGCTCTATCAATGAAGATGAAAGCTTACCACAAGATGGGGAATGGACTTTAATTGCCGTACTTGGCATTCGTGATGAAGTTCGTCCTGAAGCTTGTGTCGCTATCGATGACGTGACTAAAGCCGGCATTCAAGTAGTTATGATTTCAGGTGACCGCCTTGAAACCGCAGCTGCCATTGCTCGTGACGCCGGGATCGTAAAACACGACACCGATAAACTCCTCACTTCAGCCGATCTTGGGAAACTCTCGGACGATGAACTTAAAGCAATGATTCCAAATCTTCGCGTCATCGCCCGTGCTCTCCCTACTGATAAGAGCCGTATGGTACGCTTATCTCAAGAGCTTGATCTTGTTGCAGGGATGACAGGTGACGGGGTTAACGACTCTCCAGCTTTAAAGAAAGCCGATGTAGGTTTTGGGATGGGGTCTGGGACTGAAGTTGCGAAGGAAGCTTCTGATGTCGTTGTACTTGATGATAACTTTACCTCTGTACGTAAAGCAGTGCTCTATGGCCGCACCATTTACAACAACATTCGTAAATTCATTGTCTTCCAGCTTACTGTAAACGTAGCGGCAGTTATGACTTCATTCTTAATGCCACTTCTTGGGCGCGACATGCCTCTTAACATTGTCCAAATCCTTTGGATTAACCTCATTATGGACACCTTGGCCGCTATCGCTCTTGGGAGTGAACCTGCACTTAACCGCTACATGCATGAAAAACCAAAGACTAGAACTGAAAGCATTATTGGTAAAGGCATGTTAATTCAGGTATTAAGTGGCGCTGCCTGGATATTTGGGGCTGGTATAATTCTGCTCTTCTGTCAGCCGGTGCAAGACTACCTCTTCTCATTTGGTAGTGTAGCTGGTGGGACTGAAGAACAACAGATTCTAACAATGTTCTTTACCCTCTTTATCTTTATGGTGGTCTTTAACTCCTTTAATGCTCGTACTACCTCAACTAATGTTTTTGAATGCATCAACCAAAACAAGATGTTCTTTGGGGTGTTGGCTTTAATCGTGGTTATCCATGTGTTTATGACTGAAGTTGGGGTATTCTTCCCTATCTTTGGCAAGATCTTTAATTGCCATGGCCTCACCATTGAACAATGGCTGATTATCACAGCTATTGCCTTTACCATTATTCCGTTCGATATCGTGCGTAAACTTATCGCTAATATCATCAATGGTAAAAATGCTTAAGAACTAAAAAAGCTTAGTTAAAAAACTTTAACTCAAAATAAAGCTCCCGAGCCACAAGACCTGGGAGCTTTTTTCGTATCTATTTTTCACGCTACCTAAATATATACCTCAAGAGTTTTTAAGATCATCTATAAGAACCGTTGTGCTCGCTCTGTTTTAATTTTGCAGCACTGTCTCTTAAACGATTTATAACGCACTAAAAATGCTGTTGCGAGCGCCACAAAAGCAAAAAGCGCTGTTCCATAAATGGTCTTGCCAATAGCGGTATCTGCCAGATCTGCAAAGAACCAAGCAAACAACACGCCCCCAAAAATTGAGAAAACGCTAAACAAGAGTGTCATGTTAATGGTAAATTTGATATTTTTGTCGGTTGGAGCCCAAATATCACTACCAAAGCCACAACCATCAATAACATAGTAATAATTAACGCCTTGGTAGCTGTATGACACATTATAAAATGGCACCAACACATAAGTACCATTATGTTCCATATTTGAGATGATTCGAGTTGATACCGAACCTACTGTACCATTACATTTAGTAGCTTCATAAGCAAAATCATCTTCCGCCATTTTTTTTATAATCGGTACAGCGGTTGTATGCCAAACTGAATTAGAATCTAAAATGTAATCAGGGTCTACAGCGGCCAGGTTCGCATCTTCGGCCATGAGTTTTTCGAGAGTAAATTCATGGCTGAAATCGATCTTAGCAAAATTTTTGGCCATTGAAGCCCGAGAGTCACAAAAACGCAATAGATCGGTAGGCACCGGAGCTTGGGCAGCACAAGCACTACACAAGAAATTATAATTATCTGATAAAACAAGGGATTTAGTGCCATTAACGACAACACTCGCGTCTTTTCCGTCGACTTTTCCGCCGACTTTCTGTCGGTAACTTATGGTCCCTCGAGCCTCATACACCCCCTCAAAACTTACCATCGGTAAATAGTATTTATCAACAGCATTAATTTTCATTACATCAAAGATATCGAGGGGTACTTCTGGCTTTTGCACTAACTCGGCGATAAATTTATTTTCTACATCTTTTTTGGAGATCGAAAAAGGAATAAAACGGCGAGGCACGCGGTTTGCTTTAAAGTTGTTAAAAAACTTGTTGTTTTCGTTAATTAAGGTGGCATGACAACATGGGCAGGTGAATGCTATTTTGTTAGCATCTTCAACTGGAATATCACTTCCACAATTTGGGCAGCGCAAAATTTTAATGCCACTAGTGTTTTGGTCCCGAGCACCTTTATTAGCAAACATTTTTAGTTCCTATTATGCTTATGCTTTTATGTTCGTTGCAAACGGTTATTTGCTTTTTTTCGTTAAAATTTTAAGCGGTTGGGCTTTTAGCTGGGCGCTTTTTATTCTGAGCGTTTTAAGGTTGTAGTTCAAAAAAACTTAAATTCCAAGCTATCAATTTCGCTTTAAAGCCAAACTAGATTCCTTGCTTGAGCTTTTCATTACGCATGTTGATAGTAGATTTAAGCGTCCGACAAAGTGCGATAAGCTCCGCCTCTTGAACGTTAGCGTTAACTTTTTCTAACAAAGAAGTAGCTAGTTGCCACATTTGTTGTTCCTCTAATCTAACTGCTAGGTTACTCTGCAAAGGAGAAGTTGCTACTAAATCGATACACAATTCAAGTTCGTGCTTTACTGCTTCAAAGTTTACATTACATAAAGCAGCTTTAAGCTTAAGGTTGATAGCATTTAAAAATTGAGTTTGCTGCGCATTTTGAGCTAATGATGAAGCCGTAGCAGCACTAGCTAAATGTTCAAAACCAAACACACATAAAAATACTAAGCCCAAACATGATTGAATCACTAAAGGCCAAGTAATTTCCATCCAAACACCGTTTTTAGCCAGGATAATTAAGAAACTCCCCACCAAAAGTTCTACTACCGCCCAACATCCTGCAATCACATAACGCCCCGTGCTTAAGACCATTTGTCCTTTAGCGTCAGACGCTATAAAGCCACAACCTAAGAAGAAGCAATAAACCAAATGAATAAAGGCGTAAGTCACCCACACAGATTGAGGGTTATCTGTTCCACATAACAACCAAAAGAAGATGTTAAAAATAATAAGCACGCAAAGCTTAATCAAAGTTCTAAAAATAAAATTCATCGTCAATCCCATTATTATTGTTTATTAAATCCGCACGGCGGTGGTTTAGTCCTTCAAAAACGGCGTAGCACATTTACTTCGTTAGCATAAATCAACCAACCTGTTACCAACTCGTTACTTTACCAACTCGTTGGTTGCCAACCATTACGTTACAAACTCGTTACCAACCTTTACGAAGCGATTACTAACCTACAAGCTTGGCTAAAATTTCTTTTTTAACCGCATTGTATTCAGCTTCTTCAATCAGCCCTAAATCTAGTAACTGCTTTAATTTGCTAAGCTTTTGTATTGGGTCTTCAGCGTTACTTGAAGTAGCCGGCGCAGTTTGCGCTTGAGCTTTAGCTGTTGAACCACCGTTTTCATACAAACCACGGGCTACTTCTGCCATCGCTGACCCCGCAACCATGCCCATTGAAACTCCAGCGCCCATATTAGCCATTTCCGCCGCCCCACTAGCTGGATTATTAGCCATGTCTTTCATGATTTCAAAACCTTTAATCATACGGTAATTAGCCCCTAAGGTTTCAAATTCACGTTGTGCCGCAAAAGCGTGTTCTAACTTCTGACGGTTAGGATCGTCTTCAGGAATGAATAAAGAATTGATCGCAAAATTCTTAAGTCCTACCCCATAACCTTCTAACACCGCAGCTATATGAGGAGTTATCCCTTGAGCTAAAGTATCAAGATCAGAAATCAAATCCAAAATTTCACGCCCCGAATCCCTGATGGTTGTAGCAATTGAAGACTTTAAAGTCTGCTGAAATTCAGATGAGAAGAACTTTGTTAATTCATCTCCAGAAAAGCTTTTTACATGACCGGCAAGTTTAGAAATAAAGAGCGCAGGATTTTTAATGGTGATTTTATACCCACCATTACCAGTAATTGAAGTTTGTAAGCGTTGCACTGGGTCGCGTAGTTGAATTGGCGCGCTTGTGCCCCACTGTACTTCCAAACTAACCGCTGTCCTAACAAAGTAAATCTCACAATGAAAAGTCGTCACGCCTCCAGTTAAGGTATTACGAAGTGCACTTAAAAAAGGATAATTGTCACTTTGTAATTCATATCTTCCGGGGCCAAATTCTTGTTGTACTTGGCCGTTTTTAATAAATACCGCCGCTTCTCCTGGATTTACAGTGAGTACAGAACCTGTGTTAAAATCTGAGTAGTTAGTCCGCCATAGTAGCAAATTAGGGATTCCATCATTAGAGATGGAATCCGCAATATGCAATAAAGAATCCTGATAGCGCTCACCTGTTATTGAAGTTTCAGTGTTTTTAGAACTAAATCTATCAAAAAGTCCCATGTTTATCCTCTGTCATAATTTTTTCGTTTATTTTTATCATTGGTTTTTCATTGGTTCTTGTCATTGTGGTTTAATGAAATACTAACACCAAGCCACATGCATATAATTTTACTACTTAAAATGAAGATTTTCAATAGGGTTAAACCACAGACTGTAAGAAAATTCTCATTTTTACCATAAAAATCATAAGTTAAGCGCCTTGGTACTTCAAATTGGCTGTTTTATTTAAAATGGCTGGTAAATTAAAAATGGTTATTTTTTGCGCATTTTTTTGCAAAAAGCGCGCTAATTCACAATTTACCCAACCTTGAACCTTGATTTATTTTAAAATTACGTTATGATGGTTCTCGTTTTCTAATAAAGCGAAGCACTAGAAAACACAGAAAGTCATGGGGCCCTTGGTTCTCTCGTATTTCTGTTCTGCTTAACAGGCCAGGTCCGGAAGGAAGCAACCAGGGTGGAAACAGTTAGTACCGGGATGTAGCTAAGGGTCCCGCCCGTTAACGCACTTACTTTTTTAAGCTTGCTCTCTGTTTCTCTTCCTTTCTTTTTTTTCTTATTCTTACCGCATTTTTCCCAGTCCTTGCACCGAATTCTTCTTCCCAGGCCTTGCACAGAGTTCTTCCATCCCTGTCTTGCTCGGTTTTATCTTTGACTCTTTATGAATTGATTCCTTAGAAGTTGATTCCTTTGAACTTTTGGCTGTAGATTTTCGGCGCATGAATCAAAGGCCAGTATATTGTATAATGCATAAATGGATTGTGCCGCTTGAGCCAAACTAAACCAAGCCCTATCTTAGGCCATACCTCATTAGGTCCTATCTTAGGCCAACCAAATTTCTGCGGATCATGTATGAGTTTTTTTGATTTTTATGAACAACAGACCTTTAAAGATCTAGTAAATAGTGATGATGTCTATGTCGATAAAACCGGCCAGATCTGCGAACTCTACCGTAACCATAATACTTTTGAGCTGTTAGCGCGCCCCCTTGGTTTTGGTAAGACGATGCTTATTGACACCATTACCAACCTCTTTCGCCATAAATACCCTAGCTTTTTTGCTGATCTCGCTGTCGCTAATTCAGATGTAAAATTCCCTGAACAAAAAGTTATGCGCTTAGACTTTTCTTTAAACAACGCAACTTTAGGGAGCACTCTACCTGATTACTTAGCTAATTACTTTCGCACCCGCGCTTTTGAAAACGGCCTCCGCACGGAAATAAACCGTGACGATAACGTATATTGGCAAACTGTAGCTTACGTTAAAAGCTTAGCTGAAGTTAGCCCTAGTGGGAAAGTCGTAATCCTCATCGACAACTACGATTACCCAATTCTAAAAAACTTATTTAAACCAGCTGCTAGTAGTTACTACCAATCTTTACTCGAATTCCTCCGCGCTTTAAGCGATAACGAAGAATATATTGATTGGTGCCTTATCACTGGGGAAACCAAATTTTATCTCTCTCAAGATGGGCAAGAAGGTCTTTGCTACATTAAAGATTTAACTTTTGAGGGGAGCTCAACCCATATTTGTGGGTTTACCGAAGGTGAAATGCGCAATTACTTCAATGACTTTTTACAAGATGAAGCCGAATGCGCCGGGATGACCACGGAAGAATTTTTATCTAAGCTTTTTGACTGGTACGGCAATTACCGACTAACTGAACAAAACATCAGAGTGATGCGCCCTGAAAGCATCTGTAAATTTTTAAATTTACGTGACCAAAATGAATATCGCAGTTTCTATGATGCAAGCCACGTTGAAACCGTCCTTGAAACTATTTTAACGAAATACAGTCGTTCCGCTGAACGCTTATTAATGCCTAATAGCTGTGGCTATAACTTCTGTGAATACAGTAACCTAAATAGTGTGAGACCTTTCGCGCTCCTCTTTCAGCTTGGTTTCTTTAGCCTCGACCATATAGATATCGACATTTCTTGCACGCCCCCAACTTACGGTTACTACAGCAAGTTCTCGAACCGCGAAATGCAAGAGTTCTACCAAAATACGGTTAAAAAGCTAAACTTGCCAGATCCACAACCTAGTGCAAATAAGAACAGACGGCGCGTTCAAACCGAACCTGATAACGCCTAAACTTGGGCGTATCCCGCCTTTACCTTGGAGTAAGACATGACTACCCCCCGCCTCGCTTTTTTTGATTTAGACGGTACCTTAATTCATGGCGATTCTGTCAGCCTCTTCTTACACTGCCTTAAAGACGAAGGTATCACTGATAGCGCCTATTGCGCTGGCGATGAAGAACTTTTAGCGCAATTTTATGAAGGAAAACTCGATATCATCAAATACTATCGCTATTCCTTACAGCCTCTAGCCGGAAAAACTAAGGAAGATTTAGCGGATGTTTTTAGTAAATACTTAAAAGACTATGTCAGGCCCCGCGTTTATGATGAGGCTCTTACCACTATTGAGGAGCTAAAAACCCAAGGCTATAAGATTATTATCGTTTCTGCTACTACCGACGTAATTGTGGCCGAAATTGCGACCCGCATCTTTAAAGCTGACCACTTTATTGCAACTAGAGTAAAATCTGACTCGAATGGCCGTCTCATAGCCGATGTATATCCTGATATTTCGCACCAAGAAGGTAAAGCCTCACGCATTAAAGAGCTCGCTGTAGCTCAAGGCTATAGCTTAAATGAGAGTCTTGCCTATGGTGACAGCATCAACGATATTTCCATGCTTGAACTTGCTAGTAAACAGTTTGTGGTAAATCCGGCCGGACGCATGGATAAAGAAGCACAAAAGCGTGGCTTTACCATCCTAAAATGGCACGCAGCTGTTTAGTTTTAACGGAAAATAAACCAAACAACAGTTTACAGTTTGTTTTTGTGAAAGCTTGATAAGGCCAACTTGATATGGAAAAGCCTGTTCTTTATGGTAGCTTGATAAATGTAGCTTGAAAACTGCACCTTGCGCGGTTGATTTTATTTCCCAATGAACAAGTGACATCCTCCCCCACCTATAGAGGAGGGAGACTTCTTGCCGAGTTCAGTTAAAAGGAAACCAACCAAAAAATAAAATGGTGGATTTAAGCTTACTCTAACTCAAGGTAAGCTTAGGTAAATGGCTATTCGTCGTGAGATGAAGGTTCAACCTTATCAAAAATCCCAGCATTAGCTGGAGTAGTACGACTAATAGAATTTACATTTACGTGTGAGAGGTAAAGTTCTAAAAACTGCATCATTTGCTCAGAACTAATGGACATAAAATTACCATTCACCAAAAGACCTTCTACTCTATCACGAGCGGTCAACATGTCTGAATTAATATGTAATGTATCCAAACAAATCATCTACTTCCCCCTTGATAAATTAACAATATGCGCGCGCCTTTATTGTTTCTTGCTGTCCACCTTTTCTATTTTGGCTAAAAACAAGTCATTGATAAGCCATAGATAGAAATCTTTAGCACATATCAATTAACTAGAAACTTAAAATATACGAACTGTATTTTAAAACCAAACCTTAGTCCCTGAAAACATAAATCGAACAATATGTGTTAACGGTCAATTAATTTTCTCAAAATTTATTTAAAATAAAACCTTTGTTACATTTTTATGCAACATCAGCTCCGACAGTTTTGATGCTGCACTAAATATCTAAATATTGAGTTCCCAAATGTGTTACTAGGTCGCATCAAAGTCGAAAGCAAAATCAAGGCCCTAGCTAAAGTAAGACAATAGTATGGTCTGGTAAGGCAAGCCAAAATAAAAACTGGTTAAAGTCCTGGCCAAATTAAAACAGGTTAAAGGTAAGAATAAGCCTAAATAAGACAGAGTAAGGCACAGTAAAAAAAGTGGTTCATGATCTTATAACCTATCTGAAACTTTGCTCACAGCCGAGCAAAAACGCTGCCGCGAAACCGGGTTTCGAGCGTAATCCCAGGTCTTCTTTAATTCATACTCACTATCGATGGAGAAATAGCGCTCTAAACGCGCGTGGCGGTATAAAAGAGCCGTCCCTGCCGGAAGTTTATCAATCATACCGGTTCGCACCGCTCCCATGTAAAACTTAGGTTTTCTGGTGCCGCATTCTTTATAGACGACCGCCGTTTTTGAGTATCTAAAAGTTTTTTGGTCTAAGAGATCACTACGACTTGGAATAAGCACAATAGCCACCGGTTCAACCGTAATGGGTAAATTACGCCTAATGGCGTTACGAATATTTAAATAAACAAAATGGCGAATTAAAAGCCCAAGCGTTCCCATCAGGGATATCACGGAAGCTAAGCCTAAGAAATAGTTAAGAATTGGGGTCTTTAAGTGAAACCAAAAATAATCAAGCCCCATAAAGAGCATCGGGATCAATAACAGAGCACACCAAATGTAAAACACGCGCCCCGGACCATTGATATAAGCTGTATCTAAGATCGAGTACTCACAATGAATTCCACTCTCTTCTAGATATTCTCGAGTGTAACAGTTTTGCGGAAGTTCAATCCGAATTTTTTTAATCATAAGACTTGAACCGATCCTAGGCTTTAACAAAATATTACAGCGTCCACATCCATCCTTGCTGGCACAAGGTCCATGCTTTTAAACACTTTTAGCGTAAAAGCATATCTTTGATTATAGCTTATTTCTAAGGGAGTGTCAGCCGTACTTCTTAGCAAGTAGCAGTTACGCACGAAAATATAGGAGTTTAATACCATGTCCCCATCCTAATGT
>OQVS01002608.1_pt1 | contig 11301 bp, 9 predicted proteins | sample 1691601 | NCBI WGS metagenome assembly OQVS01 (sample SAMN03418268, study PRJEB22391) | human gut metagenome | biome: human-gut; feature: organic feature; material: feces | host: Homo sapiens | place: Tanzania | collected 2013-01 | reverse complement strand
GGGTGTAAAGATCCTCCAGCCCGGTGATGATCTTTTGCAGCACCTGCGGCGTGGGGATCAGGAACATGGCATCGTCCATGTACCGCGCAAAGGCGGTGTTCTGTTCCTTTTCATCCTCTGCCCGCAAAACATCTTTTTCTTTTTCCGACAAGCTCTTGCCCAGCTTTTCGGCCTCCTGCTGTGCCTGTTCCCGAAAGACCCCGAATCGAAGCGCAATGTGCTGAAGGTGTTTTTCCCTACGCAGTCGAGTTACATCTACGCCTCTATCAAGTTTATGATACCGTCGTTTGTGTTCACTTTCATTCTGATGTTCATTTTCATCTACACCATTGTGGTGATTTTCCGTCAGAAGAAACTGAGCGAAATCAAAAACGACTTCATCAACAATATGACGCACGAGTTTAAGACACCAATCTCCACCATATCGCTGGCAGGGCAGATGCTCAACGACGAAACCGTGCTGAAAAGTCCAACGATGATGAAGCATGTGTCGCAAGTGATTACCGACGAAACGAAGCGTCTGCGATTCCAAGTGGAAAAAGTGCTGCAAATGTCGCTTTTCGACCGAGGCACTGCCACCATTCGCCTGAAAGATGTTGATGCCCATGCCATTATCGACAATGTGGTGAGCACCTACCGCATCAAGGCTGAAAAATTCGGTGGCCACATCACCGCCGACTTCTCCGCTGAAGATTCGATAGTGAATGTGGATGAAATGCACTTTACCAATGTGATATTCAATCTCCTCGACAACGCCATCAAATATCGCCGCGAGGATGTGGCTCCAGAGTTGTCGATCTCCACTTGCAATATTGGTGACGAAAAACTCGAAATCCGCATCAGCGACAACGGCATAGGCATGAAGAAAGAGGATTTGAAAAAGATATTTGAGAAATTTTATCGCGTCCATACCGGAAACCGACACGATGTGAAGGGATTCGGACTCGGCTTGGCTTATGTGAGCAAAATGATTGAACTGTTTAAGGGCACAATCAAAGCCGAAAGCGAACTAAATAAAGGTACGACATTTATAATTACATTACCACTTTTTAAATAAATTAGATTATGGAAGAAAAATTGAGAATTCTGCTTTGCGAAGATGACGAGAATCTTGGCATGCTCACAAGAGAGTATTTGCAGGCAAAAGGCTACAATGTAGATTTGTATGCAGATGGTGAAAGTGGCTATAAGGCATTTTTGAAAGGCAAATACGACATTTGCGTGTTCGACATCATGATGCCTAAGAAAGATGGTTTCCAATTGGCACAGGAGGTACGCACCGTTAACAGCGAGGTGCCTATCATTTTCCTTACTGCTAAAACTTTGAAAGAAGATATCCTCGAAGGCTTCAAGATCGGAGCCGACGACTATATCACCAAGCCTTTCAGCATGGAAGAATTGGTGATGCGTATTGAAGCTATTTTGCGTCGTGTGAAGGGCAAAAAGGGCAAAGAAATCACTATGTACAAGATTGGCAAGTTCACTTTCGACACCCAGAAGCAAGTGCTTATCGCCGATGACAAGCCCGAAAAACTCACCACCAAGGAGAGCGAACTCCTCAGCTTGCTTTGCGCACATGTGAATGAGATTTTGGAACGAAACTTCGCATTGAAGACCATCTGGATTGACGACAACTACTTCAACGCTCGTTCAATGGACGTGTACATCACCAAGCTGCGTAAGCACTTGAAAGATGATCCATCTATCGAAATCATCAACATTCACGGCAAGGGCTACAAGCTGATTGCTCCTGAAGCTGAAGCGAAGTAAATAATATCACACTCTATATAAAATCGTGGCGTTCGTTCGGAAGGTCACGATTTTTTTATTACCTTTGCACCAACGAACAGCACCAGCGCTGTCGGGATTTTTTGAATACTGTTGACGTTTATATTATATTATGAATTATTTGGTTCGCTTTTACCAGTGGCTTATCGCCGCACCAATCATATTAGTTGCCACAATTCTTACCGCCTTGTTCACCATGGTGGCAAGTTTGTTCAACAGGGCTTGGGCAGGATATTACTGCACCATTTTATGGGGCAGATGCTTCTGCTGGCTGTTTTTCATCGATGTGAAAGTGGAAGGTCGCGAAAACATCGACAAGAACAAGTCCTACGTGTTTGTGGCAAACCACCAAGGCGCATACGATATTTTCGCGCTATCAGGCTATCTGGGGCATAACTTCTGCTGGATGATGCGCCGTGCGCTCATCAACATCCCATTTGTGGGCACAGCGTGCCAAATGTCGGGACAGATTCTTGTGGACACCCACAACGCGAAAGCCTTGAAGAAAACGATGGACGATGCGAAGAAGCGTCTGAACAAAGGCGTATCGCTTTGCGTGTTCCCCGAAGGCCGCCGTACCGACACCGGAAAAATGGGGCCATTCAAGAAGGGCGCGTTCAAACTCGCAGTGGACTTCAACCTCCCAGTAGTGCCCATCACCATCGATGGCAGCTATGATGTGATGCCTCGTTCCACATTCAATATCCGTCCGGGCAAAATCCGCATCATGATTCACAAACCCATTTTCCCAGCCGAAGACGGCCACGACTTGAAGGCGCTGTCGCTCGACAGTTTTAAGGTAATTCACGATTCTCTGCCCGAAAAGTACAAATAAGGCACGCGAAATGACGAGAAATCGCGCAAAGCGAAATAAAAAATAGAATATATCGCTTGCCATTTCCAAAAAATGTATTACCTTTGCAACGCAAATGAAAATTGTCCTGTGGTGTAACGGTAGCACACCGGATTCTGGTTCCGTTTGTGAGGGTTCGAATCCTTCCAGGACAACAAAGTGAGAGTGGTCATCTCGCATGAGATAATCACTTTCATTTTATGAATATAACAATTTAAACTTAATTTATTATTATTTTTTATGGCAACTAAAATCAGATTACAACGCCACGGTCACAAAGACTATGCGTTCTATCCAATTGTCGTAGCCGATAGCAGGGCACCACGAGATGGTAGATTTATTGAAAGGATTGGTTCTTATAACCCTAATACTAATCCTGCTACAATAAGTTTAAATTTCGAAAGAGCGCTTCACTGGGTGAATTGCGGTGCAATTCCTACCGACACAGTTCGTAACATTCTTTCTCGCGAAGGCGTAATGCTCATGAAGCATCTCCAAGGCGGTGTTAAGAAGGGTGCGTTCGATGAAGCAGAAGCTCAAAAGCGTTTCGATGCTTGGAAGGCTGAAAAGGATGCTAAGATTGAAGCTGCAAAGGCTAACTTGGCAAACGCAAAGAGCGCTGACCAAAAGAAGCGTCTTGAAGAAGAAGCTAAGAAGAACGAAGCTAAGGCTGAAGCTGTGGCTAAGAAGAAAGCTGAAATCGCAGCCGCTAAGGCTGAAGCTGAAGCAGCTGCCGCTGCTGAGGCTGCCGCTACAGAAGATCCAGCTGAAGAAGCTGCCGAAGCACCTGCTGAAGCATAATCTTCAACTTCTGCAATCGCATAAAAAAGCGTTGGGCAATAGCCTGACGCTTTTTTTGCAACCAAAAATATTAATATTCTTTGCCATTTTCAGTTGTAATGTGATTTTTTTTGTGTAATTTTATGTTTGAAATTAAATCTGATTTCTTATGATACGTAAAACTATACCATTAATTTTGGGTTGTATGCTTTTACTCGCCACCGTAGCAAGTTGCGGAAAGGGCGATGGGGCATCGTCTGGCAGCGATTCAATAACCTTCAGCGCCAAAAAAGACGCCGACACATCTTCTTTCAAGCGCAGCAATGGCGAAATTTGCAAAGTGAGTGTGAACACCGAACTCTCTATCCCCGACACATATAAAGGTAAGGCGATTGACGATAAGTTTGTGAAACTTTTTGTCACCACCGCACTTGAAGGCGGCGATTCCCTTGATGTGGACACTGCTATCAAGCAACTGGTGGCAAACCGACTGGCAGAAAACGTGTCGAGCGAAACCGAGAGCAACGAAGAAGACGATGCACTTGCCACATCAAATATACAAATCGACGTGAAAGTTTACCCAGTGTTTAACCGCAACGGCATCCTCTCTATGTGCTTTGAGGAAACCGTGAAGAAAGACGCAGTGGCATCGGTAGTGCACAGTTATTTCAACTACGACATGGAGAAATGCGCCGTGGTGGACATGGGCGAATTTGTGGATGGAGCATCAAGCGACCTGGCTCAACTGCTGCAAAACAAGCTGATGGAGCAAAACAAGGTGGAAACCGAGGAAGAGCTGAATAGTATCGGTTATTTTGATATTTACAACCTCTCCGCCACATCAAACTTCTATTTCAACGACAAAGGAATCGTGTGGAGCTACAAGCCACAAGAGCTGACGGTCGATGCCAATGCCGAGCCCACCATCTTAATTCCATTTGCCGAGTTGGCACCCTATGTGAAAGAAAATTCTATTATCAACACCCTTATGTAAGAGGCTGATTCTAAACTGAATTAATGAACGCAATTTTAAAATACTTCCCACAACTGTCGGAAAAGCAACAACAGCAATTCCAACTGCTTGAAGAGTTATACCCCGAATGGAACAGTAAAATCAATGTGATTTCACGCAAAGACATTGAAAACCTTGAGGTGAACCACCTGCTCCACTCATTGGGCATCGTGAAATTCGTAAACTTCCAACCTGGCACAAAAGTGCTCGACTTGGGCACAGGTGGCGGTTTCCCAGCCATTCCGTTGGCTGTTTTCTATCCCGAAGTGCAATTCCACCTTGTCGATAGAATCGGAAAGAAACTGAAAGTGGCTCAAGACGTGGCAGAAAAGGCTGGATTGACAAATGTCACTATCCAGCATGGCGATGTGAAGGAGGTGAAAGGCAAATTCGATTTTGTGGTCAGTAGGGCAGTGATGGACTTGGCTGACATTGTACCGCTGGTTCGCCGATTGATTTCTTCCGACAACTTCAATGCCATTCCAAACGGCTTGATTTGCCTCAAAGGTGGCGACTTGAAGGACGAGGTTAAGAAGTTTAAAGACGAAGTGCTCATTGATGAACTGAAAAGTTATTTCAAAGAGCCTTTCTTCGACACTAAAAAAGTGGTTTATTTACCTTTATAATCATTCCTACGAAATGAAAACAAGCATTGTCACCACCCGACTTTTCGGCGAGAACATATACATTATTTGGGACGAAACCACACTTGAGGCTGCAATCATCGACCCTGGCATGATGGACGAGAACGAGCGTCAAGAGGTGGAAGATGTGGTTAAGCAAGAGAAACTAAGCGTGAAATACGTGCTCCTGACACACTCGCACATCGACCACGCTTGCTCCGCGCGATGGACAGCCGAAAAATTTGGTGCACAAGTGTATGGTTCGAAAAATGATGATATGCTGGCTCAATCGCTCACCGGTCAAGCCACAATGTTTCATTTGCGGATTTCGCCACAGCCGCTCACCATCGACCACGACCTCAAGCAAGGAGATGAACTCACCCTTGGCAATGACAAGATTCAAGTGCTTGCCACTCCCGGCCACACCGAAGGAGGCTTGACTTACTATATTCCACAAGAGGGCGTTGCCTTTGTGGGCGACACCATTTTCCAGCGCAGCGTGGGCCGCACAGATCTGCCCGGTGGCAATATGCACACGCTGACCGAGAGCATCAAATCACGGCTGTATGTGCTGCCCGGCGAAACCATCTTGGCACCCGGACACGGACCAACCACAACCGTAGAAGAAGAGCGACTCGGCAATCCGTTCGTATAAAACCCAAATCGGTCATTAGGCCGTATGAGGATTTTTTAGACTACTTCTTGCGGCCTTTCGGTTTTTATAAGATGCCTTTTGCTTGTTTTTAATTCGCAATAGCTCGCTATCACTCATTAAAAGACAAACAAAATTCATTCTTCTAAAACTCCGAAATACCACAAGCCCTAATGACCGATTTGGGATAAACGCCTGTTCACAGCCTACCGCTCACTTCAATTTTTGGCAGGACTGATTGTAGCCACCACATATTCCGAATTTGTGCCAATGCGGAACTTTCCGCCCCAAATTCCAATGCCCGAACTGATATAGTATTGGGTGTTGCCTCTTTGGTGTGCACCATGGTCTTTCTCATACATCGCCCCAGTAATCAAACTCACCGGGAACACTTGTCCCTGATGGGTGTGTCCGCTAAACTGGAAATCCACCTTTTCACGCTCTGCTTGCTCAAGGTGAAATGGTTGGTGGTCGAGCAGCATGGTGAACTTTGATTTGTCCACCGATTGCATCAGCGAGTGCAGCGTGGCTCTATGTCCATTCATTCGGTCGTCACGCCCCACAATATTGATTCCTGCCACCTCCACGGCAGAGTCTTTCAATAGGTGTATTCCAGCCAAATCATAGAACTTTTTCACCTCGTCTATATTGCTGAAATATTCGTGATTACCATAGCAAGCATAAACAGGCGCTTTAAGTTGGTGGAACTCTTCCTCAAACCTCTGTTTCCTGATAGGGTAGAGGCTGATGTCCACAATATCACCTGCTATCAGTATCAAATCAGGATTCTCGGCATTAATCATATCCACCCATTTCGCAAACTCCAGTTTTCCGATATGGTAACCCAAATGCACATCGCTGAGCAGCACCAATTTCAGGGGTTTGGGCAGCGGTTTTGATGTGGTGAAATTCAGTTCCACCCGCTTCTTCGCATTATAATTAACGTAGCCGTAAACCATCAGAGCAAACACCGCCCCAAACACCACCATTGAAGCCTTCGCCGAATGGTGGTTGAATCCCTTCGGAATCAAGTGCGTAGCCACACCTATATCCATCACTGCAAAAGCCAAAACCAAGTAAAGCAGCACCACCAGCCACGATGTGCCCACATCGTATAGCACCGTGTCGAACAGCAGGTTCGACACGCCCTGGAATTGTCGCACAAAGCGCAGAATCAGTGCCACAAGCGCCATCAGCATCAACAGCACCACCACCCACTTGCCCCAAACTGGGAATGGAAGAATCTTAAAAGTGCGCCACGAAATATATGCTTGCCCTAAAAGGATTAGAATAACGGCTATTTTCATAACTCATTTTTTTTATTCAAATTAACTGCAAAAAAATAGAAGGCACAAATTGCGAATTGCATATTAGCAATATTTAACGGGGGCAGGGGCTCGAATGTTAACAACTAATGGCTCTATTTTTTGAATAGGTTGTATTTAATGAGTAATTTTGAAAGATAAATTATTTTAATCTTATATGAATCCATTTGTACATTTACACGTCCACAGTGATTTCTCTGTTCTTGACGGAAAGTCGAAGATACCGGCACTCGTCGACTTGGCTATTGCCGACGGGATGAAGGGTATGGCACTCACCGACCATGGTGTGATGTACGGTGTCAAAGAATTTTCCGACTATTGCGCGAAAGTTAATAAATCTCGCAAAAAAGAAGGTCTTGAGCCATTCAAGCCCATTCTTGGTTGCGAAATGTATGTGGCTCACGGCAAAAAAGAAGACAAGACCAAGGGCAACTATCACTTGGTGGTGCTGGCAAAGAATTACAACGGTTACAAAAACCTCATCAAACTTGTGAGTAGGGCATGGGTAGATGGTTTCTACTACCGCGCCCGCACCGACCGTGAGGATTTGGCGAAATACCATGAAGACCTTATTGTGTGCTCGGCATGTATTGGTGGCGAAATCCCTAAGAAGATTTTGGCTGGTGATATTGCTGGAGCAGAAGAGGCGTGCCGATGGTACCACGAAGTGTTTGGCGACGACTTCTACCTCGAACTCCAACGCCACGAGGTGAAAGACCCACGCGCGATTGCCAACCGCGAGACCTTCCAACTTCAAGAAGAAGTGAACAAGGTGCTCATTCCTATGGCAAAACGAGAGGGTGTGAAACTCATTTGCACCAACGACGTTCACTTCGAGAAAAGAGACTACGCCGAAGCGCACGACATATTGCTCTGCATCGGTACAAGTGCCGACTACGAAGACCCTAACCGTATGCGATACACCAAAGAGGAGTATCTCAAATCGCAAGCGGAAATGAATGAGGTGTTTCACGATGTGCCAGAAGCACTGTCAAACACCCTTGAAATATTAGACAAAGTAGAGGTCTATAGCATTGAGCACGGACCAATCATGCCTAACTTCCCGATTCCTGCCGACTTCGGAACCGAAGACGACATCAGGAAAAAGTACTCCGAGGAAGACCTGCTGAAGGAGTTTTCTTCCGACGAGAAGGGCAACAACACGCTACCTCGCGAGGAAGGCTTGAAAAAGATTGAATCGCTCGGCGGATTCGACAAGGTTTATCGCATCAAATTCGAGGCTGAATATCTTAAAAAACTGGCTTACGATGGCGCGAAACGCCTTTATGGCGACCCTATTCCCGAACACGTGCTGGAGCAGGTTGATTTCGAACTCCATGTGATGAAAACCATGGGTTTCCCTGGCTACTTCCTTATCGTGTCGGACTTCATCGACGCTGCCCGTAAAGAATTGGGCGTGATTGTAGGTCCTGGCCGTGGTTCTGCGGCAGGTTCTACCGTGGCATATTGCTTGGGCATCACCCGAATCGATCCATTGAAGTACGACTTGCTGTTTGAGCGTTTCTTGAACCCCGACCGTGTCAATCTCCCTGATATTGATACCGACTTCGATGACGATGGTCGCAAATGGGTGCTGAAGTGGGTGATGGACAAATACGGGCATGAGAATTGCGCCCACATCATCACTTACGGCGCAATGGCAACCAAGAACTCCATCAAAGACGTGGCTCGCGTGAAGAAATTGCCTTTGGAGAAAGCCAATGCGCTATGTAAGGCTATTCCCGACCGTCTTCCCGATGGAGCAAAAATGAATCTTGGCAACGCCATCAAATACACCCCTGAGCTGTTAGACGCAGAGCAGTCGAGCGACCCTGTGGAGCGCGACACCATCAAATACGCCCGCCAGCTTGAGGGCACCACTCGCAACACCGGTATTCACGCATGTGGCTTTATCATCTGTGCGAACCCCATTAGCGACTGGGTGCCAGTTTCCACTGCTGCCGACCCCGATTTTCCAGAAGAGCGCACCATGCTCACCCAATACGACGGCCATGTAATCGAATCTACAGGTTTGATTAAGATGGACTTCTTGGGATTGAAAACGCTGTCGGAGTTAAAGGAGGCGGTGAAGAATGTGAAACTTTCGAGAGGCATTGATGTTGACATCGACACCATTCCTATCGACGACGAACTCACATATCAACTCTACCAAAGAGGACAAACCGTGGGTACATTCCAGTTTGAATCTGCTGGTATGCAGAAATACTTGCGCGAACTTCACCCAACCGTGTTTGAGGACTTGATTGCCATGAATGCTCTGTATCGTCCGGGACCGATGGACTACATTCCCGACTTCATCAAGCGTAAACATAATCCTTCGCTCATTTCCTATGATATTCCTATCATGGAGAAATATTTGAAGGACACCTACGGTATTACCGTGTATCAAGAACAGGTGATGCTCCTGTCGCGTCTGTTGGCAAACTTCACTCGTGGTGAGAGTGACGCTTTGCGTAAGGCGATGGGTAAGAAGAAGAAAGACATCGTTGACCAAATGAAGCCTAAGTTCATCGAGCAAGGCAAAGCAAATGGTCACGATCCCGATATTTTGGAGAAGATTTGGTCCGACTGGGAAAAATTCGCTTCCTACGCGTTCAACAAATCACATGCCACTTGCTATTCATGGGTTGCTTACCAAACTGGCTACATGAAGGCTCATTATCCTGCCGAATTTATGGCGGCGATTATGACTCGACGCAAAAACGACATCAAGGAAATCACTAAACTGATGGACGAATGTAAGTCGATGGGCATCGCTACACTTGGACCCGACATCAACGAGAGTTTCGCCAACTTCGGTGCAAACAAGAAAGGGGAGATTCGTTTCGGTCTTGCAGCCATCAAGGGTGTGCCTACCGCAGCCGTTGAAGCCGTTATCAAAGAGCGCACCGACAACGGTCCGTTCACATCCATTTTCGATTTGCTTGAGCGTATTGACGACCCGAAGTCGTTCAACCGTAAAGCCCTTGAATGTTTCGCCCTTGCAGGTGCATTGGACTGTTTCACGAACGTGAGTCGTGAAGCATATTTCCACGAAAACGACAATGGACAGCGATTCTCCGATGTGCTGATTCGCTATGCGCAGAATTTCCGCCAAGCGAAATTAGATGCGAAAAACTCTATATTCGGCAACTCTGAAGAAGTTGAAATAGCCAAGCCCGAAATTCCAAACCCCGAAAAGTGGAGCGACCTCTTCCGTCTGAATCAAGAGAAAGAGTTGGTGGGCATCTACCTTTCTGCTCACCCGTTAGACCAGTTCTATCTTGAACTCACCTACGGCTGCAACACCAAGCTTGCCGACATGGAGAAGAAGGCGAGCGAACTCGACCAAGAGGTGACCTTCGGAGGTTTGATTACTTCATACGAGGAAAAAGAGGCGCGTTCGGGAAATAGATACGGTAAAATCGTGATTGAGGACTACACTGGAAAATATGATTTGATGCTCTTTGGCAACAACTATATAGAATACAACAAATTCGGCATCAAGGGTCTCGCCATTATGGTGAAGGGCATGTTCCGAAAGGGGCGCTTCAACGATCGTATCAGTTTCAACATTGCCAGCATCACTCCACTCGACGATGTGAAAGGTAAACTGCTCTCCAACCTCACAATCCAAGTGCCGGAAGATAGGTTTGCCGATCTCTCGCCTCTGAAAGAAACGATGACTGAATCAACGGAAAACCGTTGCAGCCTCAACTTCCGTATCTTCACCCACGACAGGAAGCACTATGTGGATATGCGCTCACAATATAAGATTCCTGTCAACAAGCAGGTACTGAAAACACTTGAAAGCATGGAAATGGAATTTAGCATCAATTAAAAAACAACAAATAAACAACATAAAAAACAAACAAATATGGCTTATACATTTAACGACGAAAACGCTAAGCAAGCGATAGAATCAGGACAACCTGTAGTGATTGACTTTTGGGCAGAATGGTGTGGACCATGCCGTCAGCTGGGACCTATTTTAGAAGCAATAGATGAAGAAATGGGAGAAAGCGTAACAATCTATAAAATGAATGTGGATGATTCTCCGGAAACGGCTAGTCAATTTGGTATTCGCAGTATTCCGACTATGTTTTTGTTTAAAGACGGAAAGCAAGTTGATACAAAAGTTGGATTGAACACTCAATCAACAATTTCTTCATGGATTGAATCTTATAAATAAACACGAACCAAACTAAAAAAAGAAAAACCGTCGGAAGGGGAAAAGGTTTGTGGAGAATTGCAGCGGATGGACACAT
>OQVS01002601.1_pt1 | contig 11317 bp, 12 predicted proteins | sample 1691601 | NCBI WGS metagenome assembly OQVS01 (sample SAMN03418268, study PRJEB22391) | human gut metagenome | biome: human-gut; feature: organic feature; material: feces | host: Homo sapiens | place: Tanzania | collected 2013-01 | reverse complement strand
CTTTGCAACGTGTTTTTCATAGTATTAGATTTAAGGTTAACAAGGTTGGAGTACAGCGGTACTCCTTTTTTTATGCCCTGAAGTCTGGTCCCCCCTCTGGAAACACCCTCAAACCCACGCTTCACACACGCGCAGCAAGCGCATGCAATCCGCCCCTGCCACCGGTGCGGACAGACCAGCTCTGCCCCATACCGCAGCTCTGCACACCCACATAATACACACACAAAGAGCCGGCGGACTCAATGCCGCCGGCCCACCACGAGTGTGTCATGCCCCGAGGGCCATGCCTCCGTCCTCAGTCCGGCAGCCTACTCCTTCGGCAGCGCTGTATCCTCGCCGATGGTGTAGGGCGAGAACTGCTTCACCCTTGCCTCGCGGGTGAGGTCGGGAGTGCGCAGCGTTCCGGTGGCACGTGCGCGCAGCTTCACGTCGGCGATATTCTCTGCGGCATTGAATTTCTCCGCGCTGTCGGCAGGCTTGGTGGCAAGCCCGGCTGAGAAGATGGCGAGGTCGTCTATCTTCACGTTCTTGCCGTCGAGCACCAGTTCCTTGATACAAGCCACCACATCGGTCAGTATGCCGTTGATGGAACCCACGCTGAACGGCGAGCCGTGGCTGGCTATGTGCTTGGCAAGTTCACGTGTGCCGATTGTTTCCTCGCACACGGAGCGTCCGTACCACTTGTTGTAAAATTCACTGTTCTTGTTCTTGCACTGAAAAAGTTTGTAACGAATCATAATTTAACTGTTGATTAAAAGGTTAATAAAAAATTGTTTTGTCTCTCTTGCCGTCTTTCCGGCTGTCGTTCTGTTTACTGGTGCAAAGTTACGCACTCCCGGTGGCACGGAATCCGCTTACGTAATGTTGCGTACCGTTAGTGGCGTTTTCCGTACGTTAGAGCACCGCTGCCGCCTCTTTTCAGCCCCCGAAGCGGCTTTTCAGCAGCCTCAGCAGCAGCCGCCACAGACTGAAGCGCCGCTTCACGCCGTGCAGCTCGCACACGTGGTCCACGATGTTCTCCGCCTCCCACACGCATCCCAGTGCGAGTCCGGCGGCGGCAGTGGCGGTGTGGCCGGCAATGCCGAGAGGCTCGAACACGGCAAGTCCGAGCATCGCCCCGGAAAGCAGGTAGGCGATATAGTCGACGAGCTTGTTGCATGTGCGCCGCCCCGCCCTCGCCAGACAGAACGCCTCGCCGCGCTTGCGGCTTGCCGACACGCCGAACCAGAAGTCGGCAAGGATGAGCCACACAATGAACACCATCATCCACCGCAGGTCGTAGACTGCCGTGAGCGCCTCGGCTCCCATTGTGGGGGCCGCTACCACGAAAAAGAACTTGTTCATAATGATACTGTTATTAATAAGGTTAATGAAAATAAATGTCGGCGGCAAAGATACTCCATACCTGCGACGCGGCATACGCTTACGCCACGTTAGCGACGGTTAACGCCCGTTACGGCAGGGAGCGAAGCACCGTCTGCCACCATCAACGCCCCACCCCATAATCCGCAAGCAGGCAAAGCGCGGAAACGCAGGCGCACCACTTGCCGGCAAGAACCATAGACTTTTGCATCATAAACGACCCACTTACGGGCAGGAAACGGGCCTTTTACATACTGCAAACGGGGCATTGGCTGATCGCAAACGCCATCCCCACAGATTGCAGATACGGAATTTGCAACATTTTTTTCGGTTTTTCTAATGCCCACAACGACAAAAACCACTATATTTGCAGACGGAAACACGGCACGGCACTCTCTGCCCCCTGCGGCAAGGGCCGCCGGCACCAGACGAAACGGAAGTTCAACCTGAATCGATATTATAAAAAAAACATCTTATTCTCTATGGCTACAGCTATCATCTTGTTGCAGTTCGCCATCGTGATGGCACTAATTCTGAAAGGTGCGCGCGTGGGCGGCATCGGGCTCGGCATATACGGCATGGTGGGCGTGTTCATTCTCGTTTTCATCTTCGGACTGAAGCCGGGCCGCTACGTGGTGAACCACAGCTTCCAGACGGCAGGATTCATCACCACATTCGTGTCCATAGGCGTGGGCAACCTCATCGTGTCGCCCGTCTACTGAGCCACACCTTATATATAATGCATAACTAAAAAAATACACATACAATGAAACACTTATTTATCACGGCGGCAGCCCTCGCATTGTGCACGGGGGCATACGCACAGGGAAACAACACCGGCATGGGAGGCAGCGACGGCGACGTGCAGTCGATAGCCGAACGTGTGACGAAACTGGAGAAGAAGAACGACATGTTCAACCTCTATCTGAACTACTCGGCATCGTACAAAATCGAAAACGACAGCAGGGACGGGAAATGGGAATCGGCATTCGCCAACAAGCAGCTGCGGCTGGAGATAGCGGGAAACCTGACCGACAAGATTTTCTACCGCCTGCGCCACCGCCTGAACAGGGAAAACGACGCGAAGAGCCTGGACAACTTTGCCAAAGCCACCGACATAATGATGGTGGGATACAACTTCAACGACAAGCTGACGCTCACGGGAGGAAAGATGTGCCAGGTGTGGGGAGGATACGAATACGACGAGAACCCGATGTTCATCTACCAGTACTCCGACTTCCTTGACAACACAAGATGCTTCAACACGGGAGTGGCGCTGAGCTACAAGCCCGTGCCGACGCACGAATTCGCCCTGGGAGTGAGCGATGCCGACAACGAGAAGATTGAAGACGAGTTCGGAAGTGCCGCCACGGTATACACCGGCGCGAAGGACGAGGCTCCGGTGGGAATAGGCAAGCCCAACCACCAGCTCACCTACATACTGAACTGGAACGGAAGCATGTTCGACGGTATACTGACCACACGCTGGGCATGGGGAATGCAGACGCAGGGACACAAGAAATACAGCCGCCTGCTCACACTCGGGCAGAGGCTCAACCTGAAGAAGCTGCAGTGGTATTTCGACTATATGGGAGCCTACGAAGACGTGGACCGCCTGGGCATCGCCACCGCCGAACTGGCAGGCGCATTCGAGGGAATCACACCCACAAGACTGGGAAAGATACACTACGACAGCTTCATAACGAAGATGAACTGGCAGTTCGCGCCGTCGTGGAACCTCATGCTCAAGGGCACCTACGAGACGGCAAGCCTGGCGAAGAGCGAGACATACAAGAACTACCGCAAGAGCTTCGGCTATATGGGCAGCCTGGAATACTATCCGGCAAAGAAGCAGGACTTCCGCGTGTTCCTCGCCTACGTGGGACGCAAGTACGACTATTCGGACAAGAGCAAGCTGACAGACTACAACACGAACCGCATCGAACTCGGATTCATGTACCGCATCAAGGCGTTCTAAGCCAGCAACACGGGCTGCGCCGCACGGCGCAGCTGCGCAATAAAACAAGAGAGAGAGAATGGCAGCAGGATTCCCCGTTGGGGGTTCCGCCGCCATTCTCTCTCTTATTCTTACGCCCGATGCGCACACAGCGCGGGAATTATCTCAGACACTGGAGATAAGACTCGATGCTATTCTTCAGCCCTATGTATAGCGCGTCGCTGATTAGGGCATGGCCGATGCTCACTTCGTCCACCCATGGAATCATACGATGGAAGAAGGCAAGGTTCACGAGGCTCAGGTCGTGGCCGGCATTCAGGCCGATGCCCAGATCGCGCGCCGCCCCGGCAGCCTCCACGAACGGCTTGATGGCCTCGTCGCGGTCGGCAAGATAGCTGGCGGCATAGGGTTCGGTGTACAGCTCCACGCGGTCGGCCCCGCAGTCGCGCGCGCCTGCCACCATCTCCGGCTTGGCATCCACGAAGATGCTCGTGCGGATGCCAGCCTCGCCGAAGCGGCCCACCACGTCGGTCAGGAATGTGCGGTTCGCCACCGTGTCCCAGCCGTGGTTGCTCGTCAGCTGGGCGTCGCCGTCGGGAACGAGGGTCACCTGGGTGGGCTTCACCTCAAGCACGAGGTCCACGAAACGCTCTATCGGATTTCCCTCTATGTTGAACTCAGTTGTTATCAGGGGCTTTATCTCCCTCACATCCTGATAGCGGATGTGGCGCTCGTCGGGACGGGGGTGTACGGTTATTCCCTCCGCACCGAAAAACTGGCAGTCTACGGCTGCTTGCTCCACGTCGGGGTTGTTGCCGCCACGGGAGTTGCGCAGGGTTGCCACTTTGTTGATGTTTACACTTAATTTTGTCATATCCAGTTAAATTGTTAATAACAGAGTGTCTGCTATTCGGTTTTTCATCGAAAATACGTATATTTGCAGACGTATTCAAGCGCAAAGTTACAAAAACATTTGCAATGGCAGAACAAATACTGTCCATAAAGACAAAAATCTCATAATATATGACGCTGAAGGAACCAAAATTCGCCATTTTAGGCAACAGATACAGAGCTGACAAGTCGGACATCATACCAGCCATCATCAGAACGCTGCTCAGCCGCAAGCTCAACGTGAGCGTGGAGCAGGAATTCTTCAACGCCCTGCCCGACGCGTGCAGTCAGCTGCTGGAGGGGGCACGGGTGTTCGAGGGATTCGACAGCGAGGCAGACTTCGTGGTGTCGATAGGCGGCGACGGAACGCTGCTGCGCTCTGCCAACAGCGTGGGCGAGAGATGCACACCGATAATAGGAGTGAACGCCGGAAGACTGGGATTCCTTGCCAGCGTGGACACGGACAACTTCGGAAGCGTGCTCGACAGTATTATGGAAGGCGACAGCACGGTGGATACGCTTGCCAGGGTGCAGGTGCAGACCACACGCGCCGACGGCACCACGGCAACAGAATGCGCACTGAACGAAATAGCCATACTGAAGCGCGACAACGCATCGATGATCACCATCAGGGCAAGCATCAACGGCGAATACATCGTGACATACCACGCCGACGGACTGATAGTGAGCACCCCCACCGGCTCCACGGCATACTCTCTGTCGAACGGCGGCCCGATCATAGTGCCGCACACGGGCACGCTATGTCTGACACCGGTGGCACCGCACAGCCTCAACGTGCGCCCGATAGTGCTGCCCGACACTGCCGTAATCACACTCGAAGTGGAGAGCCGCAGCCACAACTTCCTAATCGCAGCCGACGGAAGGTCGGCAAAATGCGAAGAGAGCCAGGTGCTGACGATAAGACGCTCGCCGTACGACGCGCGGATAGTGAAGCCGAAAGGTATGACATACTTCTCCACACTACGCCACAAAATGATGTGGGGAGCCGACACGAGAAGCAAAAGAAACGAGGAACCACAAGACAGCAAAGGGGCATGAAGCTGAAGAACATACTACACATACCCGAAAGCCGATACTCCACGCGCCACATCCTGCAATGGCTGTGGAGGGCATGGCGCGGCAACAGGCTGCAGGCGTGCATCAATGCCGGCCTCGGACTTGCCGACGTGGCGGTGAGCCTTGCCTCGGTGTGGGCAGTGAAGCACGCCATCGACGTGGCGTCGCACTCCGCCCAAGGCTCCATCTATGCCGCCGTGGCGCTGATGGGCGCACTCATCCTGTGCGGCTTTGCAATAAACATCGCCGAGGTATGGGTGAGGAACATTCTCGGAATAAAGGCGCAGAACCGCATGCAGCAGCTGATGCTCGACCGCATTCTGCGCTCCGAATGGCACGGAAAGGAAAAGAGACACAGCGGCGACGTGCTGAACCGGCTGGAGTTCGACGTGAACAACGTGGTGGGATTCCTCACGGAAACGGTGCCGAACACGATATCCGTAATCGCGCTCTTCGCCGGCTCCTTCTGCTATCTCTTCTCGATGGACCCACTGCTCGCCGCACTCATAGTGTTCATGCTGCCCGTATTCATACTGTCAAGCCGCGTCTACGTGGCACACATGCGCAAGCTGACGCGCAAGGTAAGGAGCAGCGACAGCCGGGTGCAGAGCGTGCTGCAGGAGACTATACAGCACCGCATGCTGATAAAGACACTGGAGAAGGACACGGAAATGGTGGACCGACTGGAAGCCACACAGAGCGAACTGAGGCGGAACGTGGTAAGACGCACCAGATTCTCCGTCGTATCGAACTTCATACTGAACTTCGGATTCGCACTCGGCTATCTCGTGGCGTTCCTCTGGAGCGCACTGCGCATGTCGGCAGGCACGCTCACCTTCGGCGGAATGACAGCATTCCTGCAGCTCGTGTCGAAGATTCAGGGACCGGCACGCAACCTGACAAGGCTCGCACCGGCATTCGTATCGGTATTCACAGCCGCCGAACGCCTTATGGAACTCGAGGAGAACCCACTCGAAGAGCAGGGTGAACCGATTTACATGAACGGCAACGGCAATGGCGCGGGAGTAAGGCTGGAGAACGTCTCATACAGATACGACGACGGGAAAGACAACGTGATCGAGCATCTCTCGTTCGACTTCAAGCCCGGCACCTGCACGGCAATCCTCGGCGAGACGGGAGCCGGAAAGACCACTCTCGTGCGCCTGGTGCTCGCTCTGATGCAACCCACGGGCGGCAACGTGTGCATATACAACAAGGAAAGGAGCGAACGCATGTCGCCACGCATGCGCTGCAACATCGTCTACGTGCCGCAAGGCAACACGCTGCTCAGCGGCTCCATACGCGACAACCTGCGCATGGGCAGAATCAACGCAACCGACGAGGAAATGATGCAGGCGCTCGACAAGGCATGTGCAGCCTTCGTCAGACAGCTGCCCGGCGGACTCGACACCGACTGTGCCGAGGCTGGCGGCGGACTGAGCGAGGGACAGGCGCAGCGCATTGCCATTGCAAGGGCCCTGCTGCGCGAGGGAAGCGTGATGATATTCGACGAGGCGACGAGCGCTCTCGACCCGGAAACGGAACGCCAGCTGCTTGCCAACCTGCTCAGCGAACACAACCACACCATACTTTTCATCACGCACCGCCCTGCCGTGGTGGACTATTGCGACCAGACACTGAGAATCAAAGCCCCTCACGACAGGGAGTCCGGACAGGGAAACAACCCGGCAGAGGAGCACGGAAAGGAACAGCAAAAGGAAAGAAAGAAACAAAAAGCATAAGGATATGAACGTAAAGAAAATCATCATGTCGCTGGCTATGATAATCGCAGCGACCGTAACGGCAAGTGCACAGGACACTGCCAACAAGACAAAGGACCTCGACTCGCTGTACGCACAGAAGCTGCTGAAGACCGGCGACAAGGCTCCCGACTTCATCCTGCCGATGCCCAACAACTACAAGGTGCAGCTTGCCGACTTCAAGGGCCAATATGTGCTGCTCGACTTCTGGGCATCATGGTGCCCGGACTGCCGCAAGGACATACCGACAGTGAAGTCAATGTACGAAAGATTCGGCAAGAAAGTGGTTTTCATCGGCGTATCGTTCGACGTTGACCGCGACCGATGGACCAAGTGCATCACCGACAACGGCATGCAGTGGCGCCAGGTGAGCGAGATGAAGAAGATGCGCGACTCGAAGACGGCAAAGGATTTCGGAGTGCAGTGGATTCCGTCGATGACTCTCATCGGTCCCGATGGCAAGGTGGTACTCTCTACCGTAGTGGTGGAGAGAATGGAACAGACACTCGAAAAAATCAGCAATTAGCCTTGCCAACACCTGTGATTGGCAATCCGGACAACTGTAGTTGATAATCCGAACAACAAAGGCCAGCTATCTGAACTTCTGCAACTGGCTATACGGGCAACTGTGCTTGGCTATACGGACTACAGTTGCTTGCCATCCGGACAACAATCATTGGCTGTTGAATATTAGTGATTGGTTTATTTATTATTAATGATTAGTTATTTGACATCAAGTAAATGGCAGAATCAAATTTTGTAGACTACGTTAAGATATACTGCCGCTCAGGAAAGGGCGGCAAGGGTTCGATGCACCTGCGCCACGTGAAATACCAGCCGAACGGAGGCCCCGACGGAGGCGACGGCGGCAAGGGCGGAAGCATCATACTGCGCGGCAACCACAACTTCTGGACGCTGCTCCATCTGAAATACCAGCGCCACATAAAAGCCGAACACGGCGGAAACGGCGGACGAGACAAATGTCACGGCACCGACGGCAAGGACGTATACATCGACGTGCCGTGCGGAACCGTGGTGTATGATGCCGAAACAGGAAAGTTCATCTGCGACGTGATGCACGACGGACAGGAAGTAATGCTGCTCAAGGGCGGACGCGGCGGACTGGGCAACTATCAGTTCCGCACTGCCACCAACCAGGCTCCGCGCTACGCACAACCCGGCGAACCGATGCAGGAGCTGACGGTAATCATGGAGCTGAAGCTACTTGCCGACGTGGGCCTGGTGGGGTTCCCCAATGCTGGCAAGAGCACACTGCTCTCTGCCGTATCGAGCGCGCGCCCCAAGATAGCCAACTATCCGTTCACCACGCTTGAGCCGTCGCTCGGAATCGTGGCATACCACGACAACAAGTCGTTTGTCATGGCCGACATTCCGGGCATCATCGAGGGCGCGAGCGAGGGCAAGGGACTCGGACTCCGCTTCCTTCGCCACATCGAACGCAACTCCCTGCTGCTCTTTATGGTGCCGGGCGACACCGACGACATAAAGCGCGAATACGAGATACTGCTCAACGAGCTGACCAGCTTCAACCCCGAGATGCTCGACAAGCACCGCGTGCTCGCCGTGACGAAGTGCGACCTGCTCGACGACGAGCTGATAGAGATGCTGAAGGAGACGCTGCCCGACGACCTGCCGGTGGTGTTCATATCGTCGGTTACGGGACAGGGCATCAACGAACTGAAGGACGTTCTGTGGAAGGAACTGAACAGCGAGAGCAACAAACTGACCGGCATCCTTGCCGAAGACACTCTCGTACACCGCGACAAGGACCTCACCACTCTGCCCGAGGAGCTGCGTTCCGAGGGCGAGGACGAGATTGAGTTCATCGATGACGATGACATTGAGATTGTGGACGACATCGACGAGCTTGACGACTTTGAATACGAGACGGAGGAAGAGAAGTGATGAAGCAGCCCGAACTGTCGTTCTACGACATAGCACCCAACGTTGTAGCCTTCAGCACCACGCGCCACGGCGGATGCAGCCAGGGCAACCACGGTGAGTTCAACATCAATGAGCACTGCGGCGACGATGCTTCGGCAATCGCGCGGAACCGTGCGGCACTCGCCTCACGGCTCGGTATAGACAGCAGCCGCATCATAATGCCCCACCAGACCCATGGCATAGAGACGCGCCAGGTGGCAGAGGAGTTTCTCTCGCTGCCCGGCGGCGTGCAGAAGATGGTGCTCGAAGGGGTGGATGCAGTGATGACGGACATGAGCGGAGTGTGCATCGGCGTGTCAACAGCCGACTGCATCCCGGTGCTTCTCCACGACTCTGAACACCATGCCGTGTGTGCCGTGCATGCCGGATGGCGCGGCACGGTGGCACGCATCGTGCAGAAGGCAATCGCGGACATGCGCCTTGCCTACGGCACGTCTGCCTCCTGTCTGACCGCCGTAATCGGTCCGGGCATCTCGCTCGAAGCCTTCGAAGTGGGCGACGAGGTGTACTCTCAGTTTGCCGAAGCCGGTTTCGTGATGGAAGGCATCAGCCGGCAGATGAAAGCAGCCGGCTCCGGGGCCGGATACAAGTGGCACATCGACTTGCCGGAGTGCAACTGCCAGCAACTCGTGCAGTGCGGTCTTCCAGAGGGGAGCATCATCAGGAGCGGAATATGCACCCACGCCAATGCCGCCGACTATTTCTCTGCCCGCCGCCTGGGCATCAATTCCGGCAGAATATTCAACGGCATCATGTTGGAATAATTGCCGCAGGCGGCTGCATGCCGCTGCATTCGGCACACCGCATCATTTATTTGCGCGCATTAGGCGCCCCATAGAAAAAGCCTCAAAGCAGTCATGCTTTGAGGCTTTTCTATATTCCATACGCCATGGCGGCTGTTATTCCAGACCGTCCACCACGTAGCAGATGTCGCCGAAGATGCGGTCGAGTGCTCCCGACCCGTTGATATGGTGGTGCAGTCCCTCCTTCTTGTACCAGTCGATGAGCGGTGCCGTCTGATTGTGGTACACGCCGAGACGCTTCTTTATCGTCTCCTCGTTGTCGTCGGAGCGTCCGCTCTGCATTCCGCGCCTGATGAGGCGCACCATCAGCTCGTCTTCCGGCACGTCGAGTTCTATCATTGCCGCCACCTTGTGTCCGCGCTCGTGGAGCATTTCCTTCAGTGCTTCCGCCTGCGGAATGGTGCGCGGGAATCCGTCGAAGATAACCCCCTCGTGGTCCTTGCCGAACGAATCATACACGTTGGCGAGGATGTGCACCATCAGGTCGTCGGGGATAAGCTGTCCCTTGTCGATGAATGTCTGTGCTGTTTTTCCAAGTTCCGTCTGTTTTTTGATTTCGCTACGCAGCACGTCGCCTGTAGAGATGTGCCCCAGACCGTACCTTCTTATCAGCAGGTCGCTCTGTGTACCCTTGCCTGAGCCGGGTGCGCCGAAAATAACAATATTCTTCATTATCCTATATATTGATTTGTTAGCTTTCACACAATCTTTCTTGCCAGCAGCTCCCGGGCCCTGGTCCCGGGCAGCCTGGCGCATATAAATCTATTTCTTTTATTGGATGGTGTGTCTTGCCGTATGTGTTTCCGCCTTGCGCGGCATGTTTTTCCGCCCCGCGGGGATGATTCATTTCACCACGTATATGTCCCTGAGGTTTCTTCCCAGTCCGTCGTAGTCGAGGCCGTAGCCCACGATGAAGTCGTTCGGAATCTCCATTGCCACGTATTCTATGTCGAGCTTGCGCTTCAGGTTGTCGGGCTTGAGCAGCAGCGTGCAGATATGAATCTCTGCCGGGTTGAACTCCTTCAGATATTCAAGCATGCGCTCCATTGTGAGACCCGAATCCACGATGTCCTCCACGATCACCACCGTGCGCCCCTTGATGTCCTCGTTCAGCCCCAGCAGCTTCTTCACGCTACCTGTGGACGACGTGCCTTCGTACGACGCCATCTTCACAAACGACACCTCACTCTCTATGGTGAGCATACGCATCAGGTCGGCAGCAAAAATAAACGACCCGTTCAGCACTCCGAGCAGCAGCGGCTTCTTGCCTTTCAGGTCGCTGCTCATCCTGTCGGCAACGGTTTTCACGCGCCGCAGGATTTCCTCCTCGGGTATCAATGTCTCGAATGTTTTGTCCTTAATATTTATCGTAGCCATAAGATTTTATTATTTTTGCGCACAAAAGTACTAAAAATATTCAAACTATGAGCCATACTATCCAATTTAATTAGTATTTTTGCAGATATGAAGATACTTACTTGCACACAGATACGTGAGCTCGA
>OQVS01002599.1_pt1 | contig 11320 bp, 8 predicted proteins | sample 1691601 | NCBI WGS metagenome assembly OQVS01 (sample SAMN03418268, study PRJEB22391) | human gut metagenome | biome: human-gut; feature: organic feature; material: feces | host: Homo sapiens | place: Tanzania | collected 2013-01 | reverse complement strand
AGGAACAGACCGTGCAGTTTTTCTGGATAAGAGAGAGTTTACAGGTCCGATTTATACACAAATCGAGGAAGCTGTAGATTTTGTATTGAGAAATATTCGACTTGGAGCAACGATTGATGGATTGATAAGAAAAGAAAAATATGAGCTACCACCGGAAGCAATCAGGGAAATGATCATTAACGCACATTGTCACCGTAACCTGTTAGATGAATCCTGTATTCAGGTTGCAGTTTATGATGATAGACTGGAGGTGACTTCTCCGGGTGGCTTATATAACGGATTAACTTATGAGGAAGTCATGAATGGTCATTCGAAGATCAGGAATAAAGGCATTGCCAATATATTCAGTCAGATGGGACTTGTAGAGGCATGGGGAAGCGGAATAAAAAGAATCCTTAATGCGGCAGAAGCGTATGGACTTCCGAAACCGAGATTTCAAGAATTTGATAACATGTTTCGGGTAGAGTTGTTCCGAGTTTATCCAATAACTGACCAAGCTAACCAAGCTACTAACCAAGCTAACCAAGATTTTGAGAGATTAGACCGAGCGGAAGAGGAAAATGTACTGAGTGAGAAAGAAATAGAAATTCTGAATCTTGTACGTATGCAACTTTCAATCACGCAGAAAGAAATGGCTAATGCGTTAGATTGGAATCTTGCTAGTGTGAAGTATTATATAACCAAATTGAAGGCAGAGGTTTATCTGAAACCGGAAGAAGTTTCTTTGGCTATCGGTAAGGGCGGTATGAACATCAAGTTGGCTAGTATGCTTACTGAATATACTATCGATGTATATCGTGAGTTGGACGAAAGCACTACTGATGAAGACATCTACCTGGATGAATTTAAGGATGAAATTGACGAATGGGTTATCAATGCGATAAAGAGTATCGGTATAGAAACCGCTAAAGGCGTATTGAATGCTCCTCGTGAAATGTTGATTGAAAAGGCGGATTTGGAAGAAAACACAGTGGATGATGTGTTGAAGATTTTAAGAGCAGAGTTCGAAGATAGCAACAGCTAAATCCCGGGCTCGCAAGAGCCAACAACCCGTGACTGAATATCTTTTCGAACTCTATTAAAAACTTAAAAATTTATGGCGATTAGACTGAATAAAGTAACAAGAGACTTAAATGTAGGAATAGCGACAGTAGTAGACTTTTTGCAGAAGAAAGGATATGAGGTAGAAGCTAATCCGAATTATAAAATTAATGATGAACAATATGCTGCACTTGTAAAAGAGTTCAGTAAGGACAAGGATTTGAAGTTAGAGTCGGATAAGATTTCACAAGGACGGCAGAATAAGGAACGTAATAAAGGTCCTGTATCTATCAACGACCGACAGGAAGAAGCTAAGCCGAAATCAGAGAATGATGATGTGGCTGTTACTGGCGTAAGACATTTAAAGCTGAAAACTGTAGGAAAGATTGATCTGGATAACTTGAATAAGCCAAAGGCTAAACCGGCTGTGGTAGAGCCTGTTGAGGTGGATAAGAAAAAACAGCAGGCAGAGGTGGCTTCTGCCAAGATTGAAGTGAAGCCAGAACCGAAGCCAGAGGTGAAGGAGCAGGTAACTGTAAAACCTGAGATGCCTAAGAAAGCCGAAGCGGCTCCTAAGCAAGAGGAGAAGAAAGTTGAAGCTCCTGCACAGAAAGAATCCGTAAACACTGTAAACGATAATTTGAAACAGCCGGAGAGCAAACCGGAAGATTTAAAGCCAATGCTGAAGGAAGAAAAGAAAGAAATGCCCGCTGCACAGACCGGGAAACAAGAAGACGAGGTTTTTAAAATTCGTCCGACAGAGTTTAAATCAAAGATTAATGTGGTAGGACAGATTGACCTTGCCGCATTGAATCAGTCTACTCGTCCGAAGAAGAAATCGAAAGAGGAGAGACGTAAAGAACGTGATGAAAAAGATAAGCAGCGTTTGGAACAGCGTAAGCAGATGAAAGACGCTATTATCAAGGAAATCAGAAAAACTGATGAAAAGTCGGATAAGGCTGGTGCTAATGCCGGCGACGCTTCGGGCAAGAAGAAGCGTAATCGCATCAACAAAGAAAGAGTGGATATAAACACTGTTGGCAATAACGGCATGTCTCAGGGTGGACGCAATGACCGACAGAATAAGTCGGGCAATGCCGGACAGCAGAACGGTGGTGGTAAGCACAATAAAGATCGTTTCAAAAAACCAGCTCCTAAAGCTGAAGTAAGCGATGAGGACGTAGCAAAACAGGTAAAAGAAACATTGGCTCGTCTTACAAACAAAGGAAAGAATAAAGCTGCCAAGTATCGTAAAGAGAAACGTGAGGTAATTCAGAACCGTCAGCAAGAGCTGGAACTGGAAGAACAGGAAGAAAGCAAAATCTTGAAACTGACAGAGTTTGTAACTGCAAACGAGTTGGCAAACATGATGAATGTGTCGGTTACTCAGGTTATCTCTACATGTATGAGCGTAGGTATAATGGTTTCTATCAACCAGCGCTTGGATGCTGAAACTATTAACTTGGTGGCCGAAGAATTCGGATATAAGACTGAATATGTTAGTGCGGAAGTATCGCAGGCGGTAGAAGAAGAAGTGGACGCTGAAGAAGACTTGCTTCCACGTGCTCCTATCGTAACCGTCATGGGTCACGTAGACCACGGCAAGACTTCTTTGCTCGACTATATTCGTAAGGCAAACGTTATCGCTGGTGAGGCCGGAGGTATTACTCAGCACATTGGTGCGTATAACGTGAAGTTGGAGGATGGACGTCATATTACATTCCTCGATACTCCGGGTCACGAAGCGTTTACAGCTATGCGTGCTCGTGGTGCTAAGGTAACCGACGTAGTTATCATTATCGTTGCAGCCGATGATAACGTGATGCCTCAGACTAAAGAAGCTATTAATCACGCAATGGCAGCAGGTGTGCCTATTGTCTTTGCGATAAACAAGGTGGATAAGCCAAGTGCTAACCCTGATAAGATTAAAGAGGAATTGGCAGCTATGAATTTCTTGGTAGAAGAATGGGGTGGTAAATACCAGTCACAGGATATCTCGGCCAAGAAGGGTACAGGCGTTAAGGAATTGCTCGAAAAAGTATTGCTCGAAGCTGAAATGCTCGACTTGAAAGCTAATCCTAACCGTAAGGCTACTGGTTCTATCATCGAATCGTCATTGGATAGAGGACGTGGTTATGTGGCTACAGTATTGGTATCTAACGGTACATTGCACGTAGGTGATATCGTTTTGGCGGGTACTTATTATGGTAAGGTTAAGGCTATGTTCAACGAACGTAACCAGCGCTTGAAAGAAGCAGGCCCTTCAGAACCGGTATTGATTTTGGGCCTGAACGGAGCGCCTTCGGCAGGTGATACTTTCCACGTATTCGATACAGATCAGGAAGCGCGCGAAATCGCCAACAAGCGTGAGCAGTTGGCTCGTGAACAGGGTCTGCGTACTCAGAAGATGCTTACTCTTGATGAAGTGGGCCGTCGTTTGGCTTTGGGTGACTTCCACGAATTGAACGTAATCGTTAAGGGTGACGTGGATGGTTCTGTAGAAGCATTGAGCGACTCATTGATCAAGTTGTCTACAGAGCAGATTCAGGTTAATGTAATCCATAAGGGTGTAGGTCAGATTTCTGAATCGGATGTATCTTTGGCGGCTGCTTCAGATGCCATCATCGTTGGTTTCCAGGTTCGTCCTTCTGGTCAGGCTGCTAAATTGGCTGAACAGGAAGGTGTAGACATCCGTAAGTATTCTATCATCTACGATGCTATAGAAGAAGTGAAGTCGGCAATGGAAGGTATGCTTGCTCCTACATTGAAAGAGCAGGTTACTTCTACAATCGAAGTCCGCGAGGTATTTAATATCAGTAAAGTGGGATTGGTTGCCGGTGCTATGGTTAAGACTGGTAAGGTTAAACGTTCTGATAAGGCTCGTTTGATTCGTGATGGTATCGTAATATTTACAGGTAGCATCAACGCCTTGAAGCGCTTTAAGGATGACGTGAAGGAAGTTGGTACTAACTTTGAATGTGGTATCAGCTTGACCAACTGCAATGATATTAAGGTTGGCGACGTTATTGAAACGTTTGAAGAAGTAGAAGTAAAACAGACTTTGTAATTTAAGGAACTGTTATTGAAATAAAACTACGCGGACTACGCAGATAAACGGACGTATAAGTCCGTATAATCCGTGTTGTTCGCGTAGTTTGTTTTTATCGATATTTTAATAAAAGATGGAATCATTAGATTTAGTCATTGTTATAATGCTGGCGTTAGGTGCTATCGTCGGCTTTATGAAAGGCTTTATAAAGCAGGTTATTTCCATGGTGGGGCTGATAGCCGGACTGTTGGTGGCCCGTGCATTATTTGGTGCTGTAGGCGAAAAACTTGCTGTACAAGTCGGAACGTCCGTTACTTTCGGACAGATATTGGCTTTCTTTCTTATTTGGATAATCGTGCCGATAGGACTTTCTATAGTAGCGTCGATTCTTACTAAAGTTGTTAGTATGGCCAAGTTGGGCTTTGTCAATCGATGGTTGGGCTCAGGCATAGGACTAATTAAGTACGGACTGTTAGTAAGTATGTTTATTAACTTGATAGAGTTTGTCGATTCTAACAATCAGCTTATTTTTGCAGAGAAAAAGCAAGCGTCGGTTATGTATTATCCGATGCAGCGTTTTGCCGGAGTATTCGCTCCAGCATTCAAAACGATTACAAAGACTGTAAAGGAGCAGTTGCTTAAATCGGGTAATGATAAAAGCGACAGCGATACAACTAATATAGAACAATAAATAGATTTAAAATGCAGATAGAACCCAATAAATATGTAAAAGAACTGACGCAGGAGAAGTACAAATATGGCTTCACTACCGATGTTCATACAGATATTATAGATAAGGGACTTAACGAGGATGTGGTTCGTCTCATTTCTGCCAAGAAAGGAGAGCCTGAATGGTTGCTCGATTTTCGATTGAAAGCGTTTCGTTATTGGCAGACTTTAGATATGCCGCATTGGGCACATCTCGATATTCCCGAAATAGATTATCAGGCGATATCTTATTATGCGGACCCGACAAAGAAAAAAGAAGGTCCGAAGAGTATGGAAGAAATCGACCCTGAATTAATAAAGACATTCGATAAGTTAGGTATTCCTCTCGAAGAACGCTTGGCTTTGAGCGGAATGGCGGTAGATGCCGTAATGGACTCTGTTTCTGTAAAGACTACCTTTAAGGAGACATTGATGGACAAGGGCATTATATTCTGTTCTATCAGCGAGGCCGTGCGCGAACATCCTGATTTGGTAAAACAATCCCGAGCGCATGTCCGTTTCGCCAGATAATCGTTATATTGCCGTAGCTCGGCTGTGTTTAGCGACGGTTCGTTTGTCTACATACCTAAGGGTGTTCGTTGCCCTATGGAACTTTCAACTTACTTCCGTATCAACGCTGCCAACACAGGTCAGTTTGAAAGAACATTGATTGTGGCGGATGATGATAGTTACGTATCATACTTGGAAGGTTGTACCGCCCCGATGCGCGATGAAAACCAGCTTCATGCGGCAATTGTAGAAATTGTAGTTATGAACCGTGCGGAAGTTAAGTACTCTACCGTACAGAACTGGTATCCGGGCGATGCGCAGGGTAAAGGTGGTGTATATAACTTCGTAACTAAGCGTGGAAACTGTAAGGGAGTAGACAGTAAGTTGTCTTGGACTCAGGTGGAAACAGGTTCGGCTATTACTTGGAAATATCCAAGTTGTATACTTACAGGCGATAATTCTACCGCCGAATTCTATTCTGTTGCGGTGACAAATAATTATCAGCAGGCCGATACGGGTACCAAGATGATTCATTTAGGAAAGAATACACGTTCTACCATCGTAAGTAAAGGTATCAGTGCCGGAAAGAGCCAGAACTCTTATCGCGGATTGGTGCGTGTGGCAGAGCGTGCCGACAATGCCCGAAACTATAGCCAGTGCGACTCGTTGTTGCTTGGCAGTAATTGCGGAGCTCACACATTCCCTTATATGGATATTCATAACGAAACGGCTGTGGTAGAGCACGAAGCTACAACTTCTAAGATTTCGGAAGAACAGTTGTTCTATTGCAATCAGCGCGGTATCACTACAGAAGATGCTGTGGGTTTGATTGTTAACGGATATGCAAAGGAAGTTATCAACAAGCTGCCTATGGAGTTTGCTGTTGAGGCTCAGAAGTTGCTTTCGGTTTCTTTGGAAGGAAGTGTAGGATAAGTTTAGGCAGACGAATATTAAAACAGAAACAATTATGTTAGAAATAAAGGATTTACATGCCAATATCAATGGCAAAGAGATATTAAAAGGAATCAATCTTACGGTAAAGGCTGGAGAAGTGCATGCTATCATGGGACCTAATGGTTCTGGTAAGAGTACTCTTAGCAATGTCTTGGTAGGACATCCGGCTTATGAAGTAACCAAAGGTTCGGTTACATTCGACGGAAAAGATCTTTTGGCATTGTCGCCTGCCGACCGTAGCCACGAGGGATTGTTCCTGTCATTTCAGTATCCGGTAGAAATTCCGGGCGTAAGCATGGTTAACTTTATGCGTACCGCTGTAAATGAGCAGCGCAAGTATAAAGGTTTGCCTGCACTTACTGCAAGCGAGTTCTTGAAACTAATGCGTCAGAAGCGTGAAATTGTAGAGCTCGACAGCAAATTGGCTAACCGCTCGGTAAACGAAGGCTTCTCTGGTGGCGAAAAGAAACGCAACGAAATCTTCCAGATGGCAATGTTGGAACCTAAGTTGAGCATCCTCGATGAAACCGACTCTGGTCTTGATATCGACGCATTGCGCATCGTGGCGGAAGGAGTAAACAAACTCAAGACTCCTGAAACAAGTTGTATCGTCATTACTCACTATCAGCGTTTGCTTGATTACATCAAGCCCGATATCGTACATGTTCTTTATAAAGGACGTATCGTAAAGACTGCAGGACCGGAATTGGCTTTGGAACTCGAAGAAAAAGGATACGACTGGATTAAGAAAGAATTAGGAGAATAAGCATGAAAGCAGAACAGCAATATATAGACCTTTTCTCGCAATACGAGGCTCTGATATGCAGCAATAGTGCTGAGGCTCTGAATGCGCCGCGTGCACAGGCATTTGCTGATTTCGAGCGAATGGGATTCCCTACTCGTAAGCAAGAGAAGTACAAATATACCGATACCGAAAAATACTTCGCTCCCGATTACGGATTGAATCTGAATCGGTTGGAGATTCCGGTAAATCCTTATGAGGTATTTAAGTGTGATGTGCCAAATATGAGCACTTCTCTTTATTTTGTAGTAAACGACGTATTCGATAAGCACGTACATCCTTCTGCTCAGTTGCCCGAAGGTGTTCTGTTCGGTAGCTTGCGAGATATGGCTACAGAGCATCCGGAACTGGTTAAGAAGTATTATGGCAAGTTGGCGGATACATCGAAAGATGCAATTACTGCATTTAATACGATGTTCGCTCAGGATGGCGTTTTGATGTACATCCCGAAGAACGTGGTGATGGATAAGCCTATTCAGTTGGTTAATATCCTTCGTGCGGATGTCGATTTTATGGTGAATCGCCGTATTCTTATCATCGTAGAAGACGGAGCGCAGGCTAAGTTGTTGATTTGCGACCACGCGATGGACGAAGTCAACTTCTTGTCGACTCAGGTTATTGAGGCGTTTGTAGGTGATGGTGCTGTGTTCGACTTGTATGAGTTGGAAGAAACACACAACAGTACAGTGCGTTTCAGTAATTTGTACGTCAACCAAGAGGCTAACAGCAACGTGCTTCTAAACGGCATGACCCTTCACAACGGAACTACACGAAATACTACCGAAGTAACTCTGGCAGGACGTGGTGCGGAAGTAAATCTCTGCGGTATGGCTATAGCCGATAAGAACGAACAGATAGACAACAATACATTTATCGACCATAAGGTTTCAGATTGTACCAGCAACGAGCTCTTCAAATATGTACTCGATGATAGTGCGATAGGAGCTTTCGCCGGAAAAGTCTTGGTGCGCGAAGGAGCACAGCATACCAGCTCTCAGCAAACTAACCGCAATCTTTGCGCTACTCGCGAAGCGCGTATGTACACTCAGCCGCAGTTGGAAATCTATGCCGACGATGTGAAGTGTTCGCATGGAGCAACCGTAGGACAGCTTGATGAAAACGCGTTGTTCTATATGCAGCAGCGAGGCATTTCATTGAAAGAAGCACGTTTGTTGCTGATGTTCGCGTTCGTAAACGAGGTGGTAGACAATATCCGTATGGAAGCCTTGAAAGACCGCTTGCATTTGTTGGTAGAAAAGCGTTTCCGTGGCGAGTTGAACAAATGCCAGGGATGTGCCATCTGTAAATAAGTAGACACGTTTATTATGTACGATATAGAGAAAATTAGAGAAGACTTTCCGATACTGTCGCGTACGGTGTATAATAAGCCGTTGGTTTATCTCGACAATGGGGCTACAACCCAGAAGCCGCGTTGTGTGGTAGAGTCGATTACTGACGAGTATTATTCGGTGAATGCCAATGTGCATCGTGGTGTACATTTCCTATCTCAGCAGGCTACTAATCTTCATGAAGCTTCGCGCGAGACGGTAAGACATTTCATCAACGCACGCAGCACATCCGAGATTGTGTTTACCCGTGGCACCACGGAGAGCATTAATCTGGTGGCGGCTACCTTTGCCGATAGTCAGATGGAAGAAGGCGACGAAGTGATTGTTTCTGTGATGGAGCATCATAGCAATATCGTTTCGTGGCAGTTGCAGGCTGCGCGTAAAGAAATCGTGCTGAAGGTTATTCCGATGAACGACAGAGGAGAGTTGCTGATTGATGAATACGAGAAACTATTCTCTTCGCGCACTCGTATCGTGTCGGTGGCTCACGTATCGAATGTTCTTGGTACTGTTAATCCGGTGAAGGAGATTATAAAGATTGCTCATGCTCATGGTGTGCCGGTATTGGTAGACGGAGCGCAGAGCATTCCGCATCTTCCGGTCGACGTGCAGGACTTGGATGCAGACTTCTTCGTATTCAGCGGACATAAGGTATACGGTCCTACAGGAATAGGAGTGCTTTACGGAAAAGAAAATTGGCTCGACCGCTTGCCGCCTTATCAAGGGGGAGGCGAGATGATAAAGAATGTAAGTTTCGAAAAAACCACGTTTAATGAACTTCCGTTTAAGTTTGAAGCAGGGACTCCCGATTATATCGGCAGTACAGCGTTGGCTAAGGCTCTCGATTATGTTTCTGCCATCGGCATGGATAAGATAGCAGCCTACGAGCACGAGTTGACCGATTACGCCATAGCACGAATGAAAGAGATAGAAGGCATGCGTATCTTTGGCGAAGCCGAGCAGAGAGGTGGGGTGATATCATTCCTTGTAGGCAATATACATCATCTTGATATGGGTACATTGCTCGACCGTTTGGGAATAGCCGTACGCACCGGACATCATTGTGCAGAGCCGTTGATGCGTCGCTTGGGTATAGAAGGTACAGTACGAGCTTCGTTCGGCTTGTATAACACCAAGGCCGAAGTGGATGCTTTGGTTGCCGGAATAGCGCGTGTAAGCCGCATGTTCTGATAGATAAGTATCAATATAAACAAAACAACCTCCCGTATCATGTTCACAGTGTGAGCAGATGCGGGAGGTTGCTTGTTTTTAGCCGTCGCAATTATTTCACGTAGTCTAACTTAATGACGATAACGCGGATAGTCTGGTCGGGCTTATCAGTTTCTATCTTTGCGATATGCCAATCGCAAGGGAAGAACAAGAAGAAACGTTCGGGAGTAGAATCAACAAACATGGTTTTGTCTACCTGATAATCGTAAGTGATAATATCCGGCTTCCATTCTCTGTTGGGCTTAGATGTAGTATGGTCTAATAATCCGAAACGTTCGTTGCCTTTTACTACATACTGCAAATCGATATGATAATAATGCGATTCTGTTCCACGTTTAGCCAGCGGGTCGTTCTTGCTATCTTCTACAGATGCTACCAAGTCGGTACCTTCAATTTTGTGGCGTCCTTTTTCTATAGTCAGCAAATCGTGTGTAGCCAGCCATTTGAAAGCGGCATCCCACTGCGCCTTATTCTTTTCATATTGAGTTTTGAATTCTACCAAGTTGGTACAAACATCGGGCAGAGCCTTAAATCCGTTGCTCCATGAGCGCTGCATTGTCCAATTCAGTGCATCAGTATATGCATTTGCCTTCTTACCGCCTCGCGCATAAGTGTTCATGCTACCCATAACGGTAAGCAGGATTACTGTCAGTACATAAAAAATCTTTTTCATAATGTATATCCTCCTTTATTTTACTGATTAATATTGATTCCCAACTCGATTTTTTTATTGGCAATGTCCCAATGAACAAAAGTAGAAGAAACACCAGGCAAACTACTATTCAAACTATATGGATTCTTGCCGCCATACTTTCCAACCACAGTACCATCAGTACCTTTCCATTCATCGTGGAGCAACAATTCTTCTTTTGACATATTTATCAATGTTTCATTGCCATCATACGGATACACTTTGTTGGGTGTACACTTATTGATAGCAGAAGCATCACCCTTAAATAAAACATTCGTCAAGGAAACAGCCTTAGCAAAGTATGGATAATTATAAAAACCTCCAACTATACAATTAGTCAAGTTACCCCTAAATGCTCCAGCATCTTCATATTCCTCAGATTCTCCATAGATACTAGCGATATTACAATTAATCAAATTACATGATTCTGGTGCTGCAATATTGCCGCTCAAATAATCTATATCACAATTGCGCATAGTCAATTTTTGCACATTCGATGGCAATTCATTATAGGATGCTAAATCACATCTATCGAAGGATAGGTCAAGTAACGTTTTATTACCAAAACTAATGCCATTTCCAAAACGACATTTGCGGAACTTTACGTTAGCAAGGTCTTGATTAAAATCACTATCAAACGTGATGGAGCCTGTAAAATCAATGCTATTCATCAGTATATTGGTCAATGTAGTGTTCTTTGGGAAACAAAACTTGATGCTATAGCTACAAGTTGTGTAATCATAACTTGAAGAGGAACTATTTCCCGCTGCACCACAACCTACAAAGGAGATGTTCTTGTTTACCGCAATGGCTTCTGAACCATTATCTGAAGAAAAATATCCACCCGTAAAGTATATTTTATCTCCATCAACAGCGGCATCCACCGCCTTCTTCAATTCCTTACCCTCATATACACTTGTTACCTTGCCATCATGCTGCAAGAATATCTGCTGAGCAAAACTTTGCACTGCAATGACTATCAAGCT
>OQVS01002597.1_pt1 | contig 11325 bp, 9 predicted proteins | sample 1691601 | NCBI WGS metagenome assembly OQVS01 (sample SAMN03418268, study PRJEB22391) | human gut metagenome | biome: human-gut; feature: organic feature; material: feces | host: Homo sapiens | place: Tanzania | collected 2013-01 | reverse complement strand
CATACCCAGGGTAGCGTGCTTCGCCCGCAACCCTGGGCTGGGGAATCGCAACTCCGTCAGAGTTGCTGCTGCTTACGGGCTGCTCTTCACATGTACTCTGTGCATTGCTGCTGCTTACGGGCTGCTGTTTGCATGTACTCCTTCCGTTGCTGCTGCTTCCGTTGCTGCTGTTTACATGTACTCCTTCCGTTGCTGCTGCTTACGGGCTGCTGTTTACATGTACTCCTTCCGTTGCTGCTGCTTCCGTTGCTGCTGTTTACATGTACTCCTTCCGTTGCTGCTGCTTCCGGGCCGCTGTTTACATGTACCCCTTCCGTTGCTGCCGCTTACGGGCTGCTGTTTGTATGTACCCCTTGCATTACTGCTGCTTGCGGGCCGCTGTTTGCATGTACTCTGTGCATTGCTGCTGCTTGCGGGCCTTACACTTTCCCCCTTGCCATTGTCAATACATAGGTAGCGGGAGCAGCCCGCTACCTTGGGATAGTCTTCTTCGGCGTCGCTATTGGCGTGGCGCCTTCTCTGATTACTTTGTCTTGTGGCTTATTTCTGCATCATCCGGCGTGACTTCTCTTTGGCAAAAGCCTGCATATCTACAGCCACGTCGTCTTCGTCTACGATTTCCACGCCAGTCATGGTCTCGATAATATCCTCCATCGATACCACACCTCGCAGGCATCCATATTCGTCGACAATGATAGAGATGTGCTCGCGCTTTTCGAGCATCTTCTCCCAGATTTGATATACAGAGTCATCCTCATTGAAGGAGAGAATAGAGCGTACCATGTCTGACAATTTGGTATCAAACTTATCGTCCGACAAGGCCTTCAGCACCATGTCTTTCAATACATATCCCACAATATAGTCCTTGTTCGCGTCGTATACGGGTATGCGCGAGAAATTCCAAGTCTGCTGGTCGTAGAACTCCTTGATGGTCAGGTTCTTGTTGGCTGTCTCTACCACTATCGACGGGGTCATGATTTCTCGTGCCTTGACACCTGCCAGATGGATGCAACTCTTGATGATTTTGCTTTCCGACTCGCGGAAGATGCCCTCGGTGGTACCTACGTCTACCATTGCCGACACCTCTTCGCGGCTTACCGATACCTGGTGGTTCTTAGGTGTGAATATCTTGGTGATGACCTCTGAGAGCAGTACCAGCGGATAGGTGATGAATATAAGCACCCGGATAATCTTTGTGGAAGTCATGGCGAGCGAACGCCAATAGGATGCACCGATAGTCTTGGGGATGATTTCTGAAAGAACCAGAATCAGCAGTGTCAGTATGGCTGATATCAGTCCAAAATACTCTTCGCCAAAGATTTTGATAGACTCGGCGCCCACGCCAGCCGAACCGATGGTGTGAGCGATGGTGTTGAGTGACAGAATGGCGCCGACCGGGCGGTCTACGTTGTTCTTGTACCGTTTCATCAGGGTGGCTGTCTTGTTGCCTTCGTTCTCCTTCATCGAGATGAACGACATGGGGGTAGACAAGAGTACCGCCTCAAGGATGGAACATAAAAAGGAAAGTGCCAAAGCACCTAAAAGATATAAAAGGATTAGGCCCATTTAGTGTATGTTTGGTTTATAATAAGTTATCGTAATGGTTGGGGTGCTGATAACTTACTACAAACGGAAGGCCTTGTTGTGTATGAATAACTTATGGTTCATTTACACCACAAAGTTATACGTTTTGTTACCATCTCAATGATTTCGCGGCAAATATTGGAAATCTTTAACTAAATTGTATTGACTTGTTATAAAACCTTCAGTGTTGCAGCTGCTTGCGGAGGGCCAATTGCGGGGGGTATCCATTAATAGATACTTCTATAATAGGTTGACATAGATACAAAAAGCCGTGGCGGTGGCTGTCGGCTTCGCCTTGGTGTGGATAGTGGTGCCGACTGTCGGAAAACGAGTTTTCCTCCGTGTCGTCTCCACCATCCCCACCGTCATGCGGTGCATGACGCCATCCGCCGCGACGGTAAAAAAAGCGGCCTTTGGCCGTTCAAAAAGTCCGGCTTTCGCCGGTACAAAAACAGCTGCTAATAGAGGCCCCTCCACAAACCCTCTTGAAAGCCCCTCCCCATCCCTCCCCAAGGGGCGGGAGTTCATTCCCGCTGATTTTAAGGATGTTGGGGCGCTACTCCTTCCCCTTGGGGAAGGCTGGGATGGGGCTTCAAGGTTGGGATGGGGCTTGCAGATGGATGGTGCGCACCCCTGGCAACTCTGTAGGAGTTGCGATTCCATAGCCCAGGGTTGAGGTGTGCAGCGCCTCTACCCTGGGTACATATATAATAAGGTGTAGCTACTCTGTAAGAGTTGCGTTTAGCCGAAGGCGTTACCCGTAGCAGGATAATGGGTAGGAATGGGTAGGCGGAAACCATAAGATTGAGTATAACGCCTACGGCTAATCGCAACTCCTACAGAGTTGCCAGGTTAGTGGGGGCAGTTACCCAGGGTAGCGTGCTTCGCCCGCAACCCTGGCTGGGGAATCGCAACTCCATTACCTTTCCGCGTCGCACTGCGCCGCGCCGGTGACCTTCGGTTCAGAGTTGCTGCTGCTTGCTGAAGCCCCTCCCCGAGCCCTCCCCAGGTGGCGGGAGCGCATTATTACTTACTGGGCTACGGACATGACGCATGTCATGCTGTTCTTGGCGATTACGTGCAGCGCTGTGGGTGTTGCCGCGCGTCTGCAGACTGTCATCCCGACACTCGCAATCATTATTGCTGGCTCGTATCATTTGATACGTGGGCTCGTGCCTTATGATACGTGAGCTCGTGCCTTATGATACGAGGGCTCGTTTCAAATGATACGAGGTGGCGATGTGGGTTCGGGCGGGCGTGGGTGTGATGGTGACGATGCGTGAATGTGGCTTGGGGCGGCCGCAACAGCAAGGGCAGGGTGGCGAGGGGATAAAAAGAAATGTCCATCCAATCGGCTGTTGCTTCTCGGATGGACATTGTCTGTCAAACTGTTTCCTATAAAAGTATTATGTATATCTTAGCATCTGTCCTGGGCGCAGACGTGTGGTCTTGCGCAGATGATTGAGCTTGCAGAGCTTGCTGATGGTGGTGCCACGCTTGTTGGCGATTGACGAGAGGGTCTCTCCCTTTGCCACCTTGTGATACTGCTTCTCGCTGCGGGCTGCTGCGGGCTCTGGCTCTTCATCGCTGCCAGTCACCTCGGCACGTGTATAAGTATCCTTGTACTTTCCGCGCAGGCGTGTGGCCTCTTCGCCGTCAGTACGGTAGGTGTCGCGACGGAACATGTAGGTGTCGCAGGTGATATCCTGCTCTCTGAAGTTGAAGAAGATGGCGGGGTTGAGTGCAACGCCACACAGACGGGTCTCGAAGTGGAGATGCGAGCCCGAGCTGCGGCCTGTGCTTCCTCCCAGACCTATCACCTCGCCAGCTTTTACCGTCTGGTTCTCGGTCACGAGCTGCTTTGAGAGGTGTCCATAGATGGTTTCCAGTCCGTTGGGGTGACGAATAACGATGTATTTGCCATATCCTGCGCGCTCATATTTGACGATGCGCACCTTGCCGGCAAATGCGGCGCGGATGGTGTCGCCGATATACACCTTGAGGTCCAGTCCCTTGTGCTGGCGGCCCCATCGGGGACCGAAGTTGGAGGTGATGATGCGGCTGGGGGTAGGCATGGCAAAGTGGCGGAGGTCTATACGGAACGAGTCGGGCAATTCGGTTGCCTTGTGGGCGTAAGTATTGTTCCACTCGTCATAGAGTTCTGCCGAGGGTGAAATCTCATTTTCTCTGTTGATAAGGCTCTGAAGCGCCAGTGTGTCTACGCGCTTCATGCGGCGGTCAATGGGAGCCTGGCGGGCAATAAGGTCTTGCGCCACAGCCGGTACGGCTGCAAGCACCATAAGTCCCATTACGATTGTTCTTAATATTTTCTCCACTATTAATACTTTTTTTAGGTCAGGGCTGGCTAAAAAGGGGCGTGGTCGCCAGCAGGTAATACGTAGAAAACGCTCCGAAAAGAGTGTTTTGCAATTCAGACTTTACAAAGTTAGTGAAAAAATATGGGAAAGTGGTGATATTTAACAGAATTTATGCCATAATTAACACAAATACCGTAAAAATCGGCTTGAGGTATATCAATTTTGGACCCAAAAAGGACAAAACCGCGTCAACTGATAGCCGACCAGTTGACGTTGCTCTTCCGGAGTTCCTTGAGTCGGTCCCAGAGCATCTTGTACTCGTTGCTGCAGCACTCGGGGTCGCGGTCGATGATGGCCTGTGCCTGTTCGCGGGCGAGCTGCACAATCTGTCCGTCGCGGGCTATGTCGGCTATCTTCAGGTCGAAGGCTATGCCGCTTTGCTGGGTACCCTCGAGGTCGCCGGGGCCGCGCAGTTTGAGGTCGGCTTCGGCTATGCGGAACCCGTCGTTGGTCTCGCACATGATGTCGATGCGCTTGCGCGTCTCTTCGCTCAGTTTGAATGTGGTCACCAGTATGCAGTAGCTCTGCTCGGCGCCACGGCCCACACGCCCGCGCAGCTGGTGGAGCTGCGAGAGTCCGAACCGCTGTGCGTCGAGGATGACCATTACCGACGCGTTGGGCACGTTGACGCCCACTTCTATCACCGTGGTGGCCACCAGTATCTGGGTCTCGCCGCTGGCAAAGCGCTGCATCTCGGCGTCCTTGTCCTTGGGCTTCATGCGTCCGTGTACCTTGCTCAGGCGGTATTGTGGGAATATCTCGCGCATGGCCTCAAATCCGTCTTCGAGGTTCTTGAGGTCGCTCTTCTCGCTCTCTTCGATGAGCGGATATACGATATAGACCTGTCGGCCGCTGTCTATCTGCTGCCGTATGCCCTGGTAGAGGCTTGTGGTCTGTGTATCATACTTGTGGAGGGTCTGGATAGGTTTGCGGCCGGGCGGAAGTTCGTCGATAACGCTCACGTCGAGGTCGCCGTAGAGGGTCATTGCGAGCGTGCGGGGTATGGGGGTGGCTGTCATCACCAGGATGTGGGGCGGCATCTCGCTCTTGGCCCAGAGTCGGGCGCGCTGTGCCACTCCGAAGCGGTGCTGCTCGTCGACCACAGCCAGTCCCAGACGGGCAAAGACCACCGCGTCTTCGATGACGGCGTGGGTTCCCACAAGTATGTCTATCTCGCCCTTGGACAGACGGTCGAGTATGTCGGCGCGTCGTCGTCCTTTGACCACTCCGGTGAGCAGTTCTACGTGTATATCCATATCTCCCAGCATCTGGCGGATGGTGGCCAGGTGCTGCTCTGCCAATATCTCTGTGGGCGCCATGATGCACGCCTGGTAGCCGTTGCCTATGGCTATGAGCATGGCCATGAGCGCCACCAGCGTCTTGCCCGAGCCCACGTCTCCCTGCAGCAGCCGGTTCATCTGTCGGCCACTCGCCATGTCGTCTCTTATCTCCCGCACCACGCGTTTCTGCGCATTGGTGAGGTCGAAAGGCAGGTGGTTGCGGTAGAAGTCGTTGAGCTGGGCGCCGGCGCGGCTGAAGATGTAGCCGCGATACTTGCGGCGGTGGTCGCTGGCGTAGCGCAGTATGTTGAGCTGCACATAAAAGAGCTCTTCAAACTTGAGGCGGTAGCGGGCCTGCTGCATTTCGCGGGCGTTGTGCGGGTAATGGATTTGTCGCAGTGCTTCGAGGCGCGAGATGAGGTGCAGAGGCCCCGTGATGTAGGGCGGCAGCGTCTCGGGCAGCGTCTCGGGCAGTTTGGTCACCAGCGTCTTGGTCATCTTCTCCATCGCCCTCGAGTTTATGCCTGCCTTCTTCATGCGCTCGGTGGTCATGTAGTAGGGCTGCATGCCCATGTCGGAGAGCTGTAGTTGGGAAGCGTCGTCGATATCGGGGTGAGCAAACTGGTAGCGGCCACCATAGACGGTGGGTCGGCCAAAGACTATCAGCTCTTTGCCAATGGGGTAGTTCTTGTAGATATATTGGGCACCCTGAAACCACACGAGGTCGACCACGCCATGACCATCGCTGAAGTGGCCCACGATGCGCTTCTTGCGGGCGCCCATGGCATATTCGTCGTAGCCCAACATGCGTCCGCGGATTTGGACAAAGGGCATGTCGCCGGTGATTTCGCTGATGCGATAGATGCGGCTGCGGTCTACATATTTATAAGGAAAGTGCTCAAGCAGGTCACGCCAGGTCTGGATGCCAAGCTCTTTGCTCAGAATCTCCTTCTTCTTGGGCCCAACGCCCGGAAGATACATCACGTCCTGGTCGAGAATGTTCAGCACAGCGTTTCGGCTATCTTCAAATCAAAGGGTGTGGTAATCTTGATGTTCTCGCGGTTGCCTTCGACCATCTCCACGCTGCAGCCCATGGCCTCGACCACCGAGGCGTCGTCGGTAAACTCTTCGCGGAAGGGCTGGGTGAAGGCGCGCTTGAGCAGCGCGATGTCAAAGACCTGCGGGGTCTGCACGATGCGGTAGTCTGTGCGTAGCACGTTGTGGCCAGTGGTGGCAGAGTCGATGTGGCGCAGCGTGTCGGTGACCGGCATCACTGGAATGGCGGCTCCGTGGGTGCGGGCGGCGTCGTAGCAGCGGCTTATCACCTCGGCAGCTACAAAGGGGCGCACCCCGTCGTGTATGCCCACGGTTCCCGCGGCGTCGTCGGGGATGGCGGCGAGTCCGTTGCGCGACGAGGCAAAGCGCGTGTCGCCTCCGTCTACCACCGTGTGGGCGATGTCGAAGGCGTATTGGCTGCACAGGTCGTGCCAGTATTGCTGCTGGTGGTGTGGGAGTACGAGTATAATCTGCATCGAGGGATTGCACTCATGAAAACGGCTGATGGTGCGCATCAGTACGGGCATTCCCTTGACGGGCAGAAACTGCTTGGGCACGTCGCTGCCCATGCGCAGCCCCTTGCCTCCGGCTACGATGATGATATAGTCCATGGCTGTCGTTGTGGGTTAACCTTTGTACATCATCTGGGCCTTGAGCTCTACCACAGCTTCGGGTGCGACAAACTTGCCGAGGATGGCGTAGCCGAAGTCCATCGACGCGCCGGGACCCTTGCCCGTGATGATGTTGCCGTCGATGGTCACCTGCTCCTGGGTGTAGGTGGCGCCGGTCATGCGCTTCTCGAAGCCGGGATAGCAGGTGGCCCGCTTGCCCTCGAGGATGCCTATCGAGCCCAGCACCAGCGGTGCGGCGCAGATGGCGGCGACTATGCGGCCCTGGTTGTACTGCTCGAGCAGTATCTCGCGCAGCATCCTGTGCTTGTTCAGATTGGTGGCTCCTGGCAGACCGCCTGGCAGCAGCATGGCGTCGACGTCGCTGAAGTCGGCGATGTCCTCTATCCTCAGGTCGGTCATGAGCTTGATGCCGTGGGTGGTTTCCACCATCTGCTCGCCGGTAATGCTCACTGTTTTCACCTCCAGTCCGCCTCGGCGGAGTATGTCTACGGGTGCCAATGCCTCGATATCTTCGAAGCCATTGGAAAGAAATTCATATACTTTTGCCATAATTTCAACGTGTTTTACAACAAAAAATAGTATTTTTGTCGCGTCATTCACGTGCAAATGTACTAAATGTTTGGCATTTGTGAGCAAGAATGAGGAACAAAGATTAAAAAAAGATAACATTTATGGCGGCAAACGTGTTGCGGTTCGCTCTCTTCGGCAAGGAGTTCCAGGCGGGTAAGACGGTATCTATCCACCGGCTCATAGACAGTCTCAAGGCTCGCGGAGCCGAAATCTACATCGAGCGCACCTTCTTCCAGTACATCACATCGGCCCTGGGCATGGAGGTCGAGGTAAGCGGCGTCTTCGACAACTACAACTTCGACGTAGACTTCGTCATCTCCATCGGCGGCGACGGCACCTTCCTGCGCGCAGCCAGCATGGTGGGAAGCAAGGCGACGCCAATAATCGGCGTCAACACAGGCAGACTGGGATTTCTGGCCGACATCCATCCCGACGAGATAGACCACGCCATCGCCGAGATAGCAGACGGGCACTACGCTGTGGAGCCCCATGCCGTCATCATGGTCGAGGCCGACGGCGAGATAATCGAGGGCAGCCCCTTCGCCCTCAACGACATCGCCGTGCTCAAGCGCGACAATGCTGCGATGATTTCCGTGCGCACCTGCATTAACGGCGAGTATCTGGTGACCTACCAGGCCGACGGGCTCATCGTCTCTACACCCACCGGTTCTACCGCCTATGGTCTCTCCAACGGCGGCCCCATCATCGTGCCCGATGCCGACATCCTCTGCCTTACTCCCGTGGCACCCCACAGCCTAAATGTCCGCCCCATCGTCATCAACGACGACAGCGAGATAACGCTCGAGGTGGAGAGCCGGTCTCACAACTTCCTCGTAGCCATCGACGGCCGCTCAGAGAAGTTGCTCGAGAGCACGCGCCTTACCATCCGCAAGGCCCCCTATACCATTAATATAGTGAAGCGCGACAGCCGCAGCTACTTCTCCACCCTCCGCGAGAAGATGATGTGGGGCGCCGACCACAGATAGACCCACAACCACACCGAGAGTCATGAAGATAAAGATAGCCCAATGGATAACGCCCGCCAACTCGGCCTACACCACGCGCGACATCATGCGCTGGCTGTGGAAGGTATGGCGGGGCAACCGACTGCAAACCATACTCAACGCATCGATGGGCATGGCTACGGTGGTGGTAAGTCTGGCCCAGGTGTGGGCGGTGAAGCGCGCCATCGACGTGGCTTCGGGCAGCGTCGAGGGCTCCATCTATTGGGCGGTGGCACTCATGGGTGGGCTGGTGCTCGTCGACTTTGCCATCAACATATCCTCGGTCTGGATACGCAACGTGCTGGGCGTGAAGGCGCAGAACCGCATGCAGCAGTACATGCTCGACCGTATACTCCGCTCCGAATGGAACGGGCGCGAACGGCGACACTCTGGCGATGTCATCAACCGCCTTGAGAGCGACGTCAGCAATGTCGTCACCTTCATTACCGAAACCTTGCCCAATACGCTCAGTGTGGTGCTTCTCTTCTTCGGTGCTTTCGCCTATCTCTTTACTCTCGACCGGCTGTTGGCGGTCATCACCGTCGCTCTGTTGCCCCTCTTTGTGGTGCTCAGCAAGGTCTATGTGCGCCGTATGCGTCACCTCACCCGTCAGGTGCGCAACTCCGACTCCCAGGTGCAAAGCGTGCTGCAGGAAACCATCCAGCATCGGGTGCTCATCAAGACTCTGGAGAGCGACGACGCCATGGTGGGCAAGCTCGAGAGTACCCAGAGCCAGCTGCGGCGCAACGTCATCCAGCGCACACGCTTCAGCCTGCTCTCCAACTTCATCCTCAACTTCGGGTTCTCCCTCACCTATCTCATAGCCTTTCTCTGGGCGGCAGTGCGCATGTCCATGCACACGCTGTCGTTTGGCGGCATGACAGCCTACCTGCAACTCGTCAACCGTATACAGAGTCCGGCGCGCAACCTGAGCCGTATCGTGCCCGCCTTTGTCAGTGTCTTCACCGCTGCCGAGCGACTCATGGAACTCGAAGAGCCTCCCCTCGAAGAGCAGGGCGACCCCATCGTGGTCGAAGCACCCTGCGGCGTGAAGCTCGACGATGTGAGCTATGGCTATAATGACGGCGACGGACGCGTGATAGACCACCTGTCGTTCGACTTCCGTCCCGGCACCTGCACCGCCATCCTCGGCGAGACGGGAGCCGGCAAGACCACCCTTATCCGCCTCATCCTCGCCCTGCTCCGTCCCCAGGAGGGAGAGATAAGCCTCTACCACGCCGACGGAGACGGCCAGCAACTGTCGCCGCGTATGCGTTGCAACTTTGTCTACGTGCCCCAGGGCAATACCCTCATGAGTGGCACCATCCGCGACAATCTGCTCATGGGCAGCCCTACCGCCACCGACGACGAGATGTATGATGCGCTCCACCAGGCATGTGCCGACTTCGTCAGCCAGTTGCCCGACGGACTCGACACGCGTTGCTCCGAGTCGGGAGCCGGTCTGAGTGAGGGCCAGGCACAGCGTATTGCCATCGCCCGGGCCCTGCTGCGCAACCGCCCCGTGATGCTCTTCGACGAGGCTACCAGCGCCCTCGACATCGAGACCGAACGCCGCCTGCTCGCCAATGTCCTGGGCAGCCGTCAGCACACTATCATCTTCATCACCCACCGTCCGGCGGTGGTGGAATACTGCGACGAGGTGCTGCGGCTCTAAGCGGCAGCGCCATCTGCTGTCTCCTGTCTCTGCAGAGACGACCTTAATGTTCTTATAGATTATGCGTATTTTCCACACCTTATTCTTATTGTTTTCCACGGTATGCCTGTATGGGCAGACCTACCCCTCCGACTCGCTCCAGCGGCGTATGCTCGACGACGAGCGCCACTTCCTCTCCCGTATGCCTGCCAACCTGCAGCACAGACAGATGCTGGCGGTGCGCGCGGCTATCTCTGGCGACTGTGCAGCCTTGCAGCAAATCAGGCAGAGTCGCAACCAGCCGCCCCAGTTGCCCGACGGCGTCACCGCCACTTATCCCACCCCCGACATCTGCCTCTTCACGCCCTCCCGACCAGCCCTCCGCAAGCGTCCGCTGCTGCTCTATCTCCACGGAGGTGGCTGGTGCTTCGGCAGCATCAACAGTTGTGCGCGCTTCTGTGCCACTTTGGCGTTGGAGGCCGACTGCTGCGTGGCTGCCCTCGATTACCGCCTGTCGCCCGACCATCCCTTTCCGGCTCCGCTCGATGACTGCCGCCGCGCCTTTGCCTATCTCCGCCAGCACGCCGATGCGTGGGGCTGCGACTCTACCCAGGTGGCGGTAGGAGGCGACAGCGCCGGAGGCAACCTTGCCCTCGCCACAGCCCTCTCGACCGAGGGTGTAAGCCGGGTTGTGCCCATCTATCCTGTCACCAGACTCTACACGCGTGTCACGCCATCGTGGACAGACTATGCCCAAGGCTATGGCGACGACGCCGAGCTGCTCGAGGCTTTCTGCGAAGCCTACGCCCGTGGAGAGGAGCAGAATCCGCTCGTCTCGGTCGAACTCGTCGCCGACGACGCGCTGCGCTCCCTGCCGCCCATGTGCCTCATCTCTGCGGGTCACGACATCCTCTTCGACCAGACCACCCAACTGGCGCAGCGGCTGCAGCGGCTTGGCCACAGGCTCACTTACCATGTCTTCCCCACAGCCACCCATCTCTTCATCACCGTGCCCGGCCAGCCCACCGCCTTTGCCGAGGCTGTCAGCGTCGTTGCCCGCTTTCTCAATGTGCCTGCCGACGCGCTCGCCGAGGGTAGATAGCGCGCGGTGCCCATTATCCCCACTACGCAATCAGGCCTTGATGACCACAGCGAGTCATCAAGGCC
>OQVS01002595.1_pt1 | contig 11332 bp, 7 predicted proteins | sample 1691601 | NCBI WGS metagenome assembly OQVS01 (sample SAMN03418268, study PRJEB22391) | human gut metagenome | biome: human-gut; feature: organic feature; material: feces | host: Homo sapiens | place: Tanzania | collected 2013-01 | reverse complement strand
TCCACGATATTATCGCTTTCATTAGTGACCATTATGGAGTGACTTATGCGGAAAACTCTCGTGAGACATTTCGCAAGCACGCAATGCACGCTTTCAGGACAGCTGCGCTGATAGAGGATAATGGAAAGGCCACAAATAGCCCAAACTATCGTTATCGCATCACGAGTGAGTTTTTGGCTGTGATTCAAAATATGAGCGGTTCGAAAAGAGTTGTGTGTGACGACAACGCTTACCTTACCCAGTTTATTGCTAATCACGAGAGCCTTACAGAAATTTATGCGTCGAAAAAGAAGATGCAGAAATTGCCTGTCCGCATAAATAATCAAGATTTCACATTCAGCCCAGGTAAGCACAATCAGCTCCAAAAGGCTATTATCGAGGATTTTGCTCCGAGGTTTGCCCCAAACTCCGAGTGTTTATATGTTGGTGATACGACTCGAAAAGACTTGGTGAAGTATGTGGATAAGTTGTCATCAATAGGCTTTGAAATCACTGTGCATGATAAAATGCCAGATGTGGTGTTGTATCGGGAAGATAAAAACTGGGTATATTTCGTTGAGGCGGTAACTTCTGTTGGACCGATGAGTCCAAAACGAGTAAGTGAGATTGCTGCTATGACAGAAAACGTGAGTTCAGGGAAGATATTTGTAACAGCGTTTCTCGACTTTGCCACATTCAAAAAGTTTTCTGAGCAGTTGGCGTGGGAAACGGAAGTTTGGATTGTTGATATGCCAGAACACATGATTCACTTAAATGGCGACAAGTTTTTAGGTCCAAGATGATTTTTGTGATTTCCTCGCTGTTAATGTCAAGGGGAGATGGATCAGTAGCAAATGAATCAAAATTGTCATATCTCTTGGCTGTTTTTGAAACTTTGGGCGATGTCCGATAGAAATGGAGTGCCTGAAAGTGGAAAAAAGTGGTGGGGGATGGCAATAAGAGGGGATAAATTTGCGTTATTAATGACGAGATGAAAATTGATTTTAAATCACATATAATGCTTTTTGCGTTGGTTTTGTGCGCTTTAACAGCCTTTGCGCAAGACAACGACAAGATTCTGAATCGCCAGTATGCCGACCAGAAGAAAATTCACTTCGGCTTTTCGGTGGGTACCAATTTTCAGGATATTCACATCGTGAACAATGGCTTTCAGACCGAAGACGGCGAAACTTGGTTTGCCGATGTGCCGCAACATTCACCGGGCTTCTGTGTGAATGTGCTCGCCGACCTGCGCCTTGCCAAGAATTTCAACCTGCGCTTCTCGCCGGGCATGTATTTTGGCAACAAGGTGGTGAAATACATCAACTCCTCCGCCCCCGACGAGGTGACCGACCCGCTGCGCCGCAATCAGAGCCAAAACATCAAATCCACCTACATTGTGCTGCCACTCGACCTGAAGATTTCGGCGAACCGCTACCACAATGTGCGCCCCTATTTCACTGGTGGCGTGATGGGCGTGTTCGACGTGGCTAAAGACCGCACCGAGCAACTCCGTTTGGCGAATGGCGACGCTATGCTCACTGTGGGCATGGGCTGCGACATCTATTTGCCGTTCTTCAAACTTTGCCCAGAACTGAAATTCTGCTTCGGCTTGAAGAACGTGCTTCAGAAAAATCGCCCCGACTTGGAGGACAACCCCGAAATGATGCGCTTCACACAAAGCGTGGACAAGGTGACCAACAACATGGTGGTGCTCACATTTTATTTTGAATAAAGAAAACGATAAAGAAAGGAATGATGACCTGGACTCGTAAATACTTGATGCTGATGCTTGTGGCTTGTGTGTCTGCTGTGGCACTGAGGGCGCAGGTGGATAATCAGTACACCCAATATTATATGGTGCCAGGCTATTACAACCCTTCAGCCATCGGCAACACCGACTATATTCATGTGACTGTGGGCAGCCGCGCGCAATGGGTGGGCATCAAGCACGCACCGCTCTCGTTTGTGGGGCTGGCGGATATGCCATTCAAGTTCCTCAACAAACGATTTGCCACAGGCGTATCCATCAACCAAACCAGCATGGGCCTGTATTCGGGCTTGAACGCGTCGGCACAGTTGGCATATAAGCAAAAACTGTTTGGCGGCACGCTTAGCGGCGGTATTCAAGTGGGCTTGGTCAACGAAAAATTCCGTGGCTCCCGAATTATCGAGGTGGAGGGCGACGAGGCCGACGACGCAATCCCAAAAACCGACGTGTCGGGCAATGCGTTCGACTTCGGCGCGGGCATTTTCTACCAGCACAAGCACTGGTGGGCAGGATTCTCAGCCACGCACCTCACACAACCCTCGGTGGAGATGAAATCGGAGGGCAACGAGGAAGACCTCTACATATTTGAGGCCGGTCGCACATGTTATTTTATGGCAGGTGGCAATATTCCCGTAAATAATACGTTATTTGAATTACAACCCTCTGTGTTTGTGAAGACCGATTTCAATCTTTACCAGGCAGAGGCCACAATGCGAGTGCGCTACAACAAGTTTATCACCGGTGGCGTGGCTTACCGTCATAAAGATGCCGTGAGCCTTGTGGCAGGGGTTGAGATAAAGAATTTCGTAGTGGGTTACTCCTACGATTATCCGATTTCCGACATTTCAAAGGCCACTTCGGGTAGCCATGAGGTGTTTGTGAACTATAACGTGAAATTGAACTTAGGCGAAAAAAATAAAAATAAACATAAGAGTATTCGATTAATGTAGAATATGAAAAAGGTACTATTAATTTCTCTCACCACATTCGTGTTTGCAACAGTGCTCACTTCTTGCTTCTCCGGTCGGCGCTCAGCGTCGGCTTACGGCGGCGAGGTGACTGGCGTGAGTGGTTCCGTGTTTGTGGAGCCTACACCTTACGGCATGGTGCTCATCGACTGTGGCTCAATGAAGGAAGGACCATCGGAGGCCGACTCGCTTTGGGGCATCGACTCCACGGCGCGCGGTGTGTCGGTCGACGCATTCTGGATGGACCAGACCGAAATCACCAACTCAAAGTACAAGCAATTCCTTTACTGGGTGCGCGACTCCATTATCCGTGAGCGCCTCGCCGACCCTGCCTACGGTGGCAACGACGAGTTTAAAATCACCGAAGACAAGTACGGCGACCCTGTGAAGCCTCATCTCGACTGGTCGAAAAACATTCCATGGCGCAATCCGAGCGAAGACGAGGAACGCGCTATCGAGAGTGTGTATCGCATCAACCCCATCACTGGCGTGAAGGAACTCGACCCTACTCAGATGAACTATCGCTACGAAATCTATAATATGACCGAGGCAGTGAAGCGCAAGCACCGTCTCGACCCTGCCACACGCGACTACAACACCGACCACGCAGTGCCCACCGATGTGCCCGTCATCAGCAAAGACACTGCCTACATCGACGATGATGGCCGCATCGTGCGTCAGACCGTCAACCGTCCGCTCTCAGGTCAATGGGATTTCGTGAACACCTATATCGTGAACGTGTTCCCCGACACCACCTGCTGGGTGAACGACTTCGATAACGCCTACAACGAACCGTATGTGCGCATGTACTTCGCCAACGGCAACTACAACAACTACCCTGTGGTGGGCGTGAGTTGGGAGCAAGCCAACGCATTCTGCAACTGGCGCACCGAATTCCTCCGCAAGTCGCTCGGCAAGGAAGGCGTGTATGTGGAACCATACCGCTTGCCCACCGAGGCTGAATGGGAATTTGCGGCACGCGCAGGTGTGAACAAGAACAAATATCCATGGGAGGGCGATTTGCCACTCACCGAAGACGAAGGGTGCTTCTATGCCAACTTCAAGCCACAGGAGGGCAACTATGTGAAAGACGGTAGCATAGTGTGCGCGCCCGTAGGCACCTACGAGCCCAACGACTTCGGACTCTTCGACATGGCTGGCAACGTGAGCGAATGGACCTCTACCGCCTACACCGAGAGCATCGACCGCATGACCAGCGACCTCAACCCCGAATACCGCTACAATGTGGCGAAGGACGACCCTTACAAGATGTCGCGCAAGATTGTGCGTGGTGGCTCGTGGAAAGACGTGGCACACAACATTCGCGCCGACCTCCGCATGTGGGAATACCAGAACGAGCAGCGCTCTTACATCGGCTTCCGCTGCGTGCGCTCAAAGGTGGGCTACACCAAGGTGAAAAGAAAGAAAAACTAATCAAAAAAATCATAGCAAATACAGATTTTCCAATCAATTACACATAAGGGATTATGGGAAAAATTAAGAAATATAAAAATGTGATTGAACGCTTCCTTTCGGGTGAAACCGGTCAGCGTTTCTTCAACTTTGCCTACAGTATTGGTGCGGCAGTCGTGATCTTGGGTGCATTGTTCAAGATTCTTCACCTCGAAGGTGGTAACGAAATGCTCACCATCGGTATGGGTACGGAAGTGTTGATGTTTATCCTCACCGCTTTCGACCGTCCCGAACACGATTATAAATGGGAACAGGTGTTCCCCGTTCTCGCTTCTGGCGACCCCGACGACCGTCCCGACTTCGCAGGTGGCGGCAACATCGTGATTGGCGGTGGCGCAGCGGCGCAGGCTCCTGCACAGCAGGGCGTGACCGAAGCCGAGGCTAAGGCGGCTGTGGGATTGCCACAGGGCATCGACCTCACCGAGGAAGATTCTCGCTCGCTGAGCGAAAGCATCGCTAAAATGGCAGCCGCAAGCGACCAGTTGAGCCGTATGGCAGAACTCACCGACGCCACTCAGCAATATTTGAGCCAAATGGCTGGCATTTCAGAGCAGATGCAGCGACTGAACGAAACCACCACCGCGCTCAATCAAGTGTCGGAAACGCTGCTGGGCAGTTATCGCGCCATCACCGAAAACAGCGAGAGCATCACCCAAAGCAGCACTGGTTACGTGGAGCAGATGGAAAACCTCAACCGCAACATTGGCGGCCTGAACACCATCTACGAAATTCAACTCAAGAGCATTTCTTCACAACTCGACAGCATCGACCGCGTGAACCGTGGCTTGAAGGACATTCGCGACATGTACGAGAAATCGGCAGCCGAAAGCGCACACTACTGCGACGAGACCGAAAAGATGGCTCGCTACATGAAGCAACTCAACAGCGTGTATGAAAAAATGATTAAGGCAATGACCGTGAACATGTATCGCCCAATGGGTGGTATGCCAGGCGTTGACCTTAATGATAATGATAACTCTAACGAATAAGCATGGCAAACGCTAAAAACCAGACGGTGGGCCGCATGTCGCCACGTCAGAAGATGATCAACCTGATGTACATCGTTCTGACCGCCATGCTTGCCTTGAATGTGTCGAGTGATGTGCTCAGTGGGTTCCGCCAAGTGCAGCAGGGACTCTCGCGCACCAATCGCACACTCACCGCGCGCAGCCAGATGATGTTTGAGCAAATTCAAGCATTCTACAACAAATATCCAAAGCAGGGCCGCCAGTGGCTGGATTTGGGTATGCAAGTGCGCAACACCACCGACAGTCTGTATGATTATATCGAATCGTTGAAGGTAGATATCGTGAAACAGTGCGACGGTCCGCAAGGCGATGTGAACCACATTGAAGCCGAGGACAATCTCGACGCTGCCGCTCAGGTGATGCTGCCTCCAACTGGTAAGAAGGGTGCACAACTGCGCACCCGCATTGAACAATACCGCACATTCATCTTGGGAATGCTCGACAATCCCGACTCGCAGAAGAATGTGGAGGAAGCGCTCTCTACCGCAAATGTGAAAACAAGCGAGGGAACGAAGCGATGGGAGGAAAGCCTTTTCGAAGGTATGCCAGCCATTGCCGCTGTCACCTTGCTCTCGAAGTTGCAAAACGATATCCGCTTCGCCGAAGGCGTGGCGCTTGGCTCCATGATTTCCAACCTCGACACTGGCGAACTGCGTGTCAATCATTTCGACGCGTTTGTGGTGCCTGAATCGAAGATGGTGATGCGTGGCAGCAAATATTCTGCCGAGATTGTGATGGCAGCCATCGACACCACAGCGCGCCCACGCGTGTTTGTGAACGGCAGCCAAATCAAGGGCAGCCACTACGAGGTGGCGACCGGCAGCACTGGCAAATTTGAGTTCTCCGGCTTTATCGAGGTTACGGCACGCGATGGTAGCGTCACCAAGCGCGACTTCAAATCATCGTACACCGTGATTGAGCCATTGGCTACCGTTTCTGCCACTATGATGAACGTGTTCTACGCCGGCATCGACAACCCTGTGTCAATCGCCGTGGCAGGTGTGCCTCAGCAGTCGATTCAAGCCACAATGACCAACGGCTCGCTCACCAAGACCGCTAATGGCTGGGTGGCTCGCTCATCGGCAATAGGCAGCGAGTGTACGATTAGCGTGACTGCCGAAATCGATGGTCAGCGCACCAATGTGGGCACCACCAGTTTCCGTGTGCGTAAGTTGCCCGACCCAATGCCATTCATCACCTACACCGACGGCAACGGCCATCGCGCCAGTTACAAGGGTGGCAAGCCTTTCTCTAAAGGCACACTCTTGGCTGCTAAGGGACTGGATGCGGCTATCGACGACGACTTGCTGAAAATCGACTTCCGTGTGGTAAGTTTCGACATGGTGCTCTTCGACCAAATGGGCAACGCCATGAGCGAACGCTCGTCGGGCTCAAACTTCTCGCCACGCCAGCGTGAGGCAATGAAGCAGATGCGTCACGGCAAGCGCTTCTACATCTCGCGCGTGAAGGCCACCGGCCCCGACGGCGTGACCCGCGACATCGCACCAATGGAAGTGATTGTGAATTGATAATTTTTTAATCAGATAATATTTATATATAAACTTTAGATATGAAGTTTCTCAAAGTAATCATTGCCGTGGCGGCTATCGCTTGCACTGCCTCTGTTGCACAAGCACAGGTGGTGAAAAAGACCGCAGCCACCGCTGCGAAGAAGGCTCAATCGCAAGTTTCAGCGCGTCAGCAATCGTTCTACGAGGTGCCGGAGCCAAGCGATGCCGACTTGCAGTGGATGAAAATCGTGTATCGTGAGATCGACCTCACCAAGGGCAAGAACGCGGCACTCTATTATCCCGAAGAACCAAATGAAGATGGCGAAAGTTTGTTCTACATCATCATGCGCCATGTTGCTAACGGCGACATCTCTGTGTATGAGTGGCTCGACGGTCGCGAAATGTTTACCGACACTTACAAGTATAAGATTAGTAACATGCTCGACCGCTTCCACATTCTCTACGCTCACGCCAAGGGCAGCACCGAAAAGGCGCCTAAATACGTGATTGAGAATGCCGACATTCCAGGCAGTGAGGTGCTGAGTTACTACATCATCGAGAAGTGGGAATTCGACACCCGCAGCAATAAGATGCGCAGCCGTGTGGATGCCATCTGCCCTGTGCTGCACCGTGAAGACGAGTTTGGCGTGGTGCAAAAGTGGCCTATGTTTTGGGTGAAACTCAACGACATTCGCCCCTACATCGCACAGCAATTTGTGTTTACCGACAACGACAACAACTTGCTCCGCTACAACCTCGACGACTTCTTCAAACTCAATATGTATAAGGGCGACATCTATAAGGTGAAGAACCTGCGCAACCAAACTTTGCGTATGCAATTCCCCGACGATAAGGCGTACAAGCACGCTCAAGACAGTATCGAACGCCGTTTGCGTCAGTTCGACAAGGGATTGTGGGTGCCATCACGCGAAGAACTCCAAGCACAGAAGGAGGCTAAGGAAAAGGCTGAGCGTGAAGCCGAAGGCAATGCCGACGATGAAGAAACCACAGCAACCGAGGAGCAGAAGTCGGTGAAGAAATCCACCACCAAGCGTGGCGCAAAGTCCACGAAGAAGGCTACTGTGAAAAAGGAAAAGAAGCAAAAAGTGGCAAAGGTGAAAACCCGCGAAGTGAAATCGAGCGGCGGCGCCACCCGAAGCGTCCGCAACCGTAGGCGCTAACCACTTGGGCTTAGGCTCACACAGATCCCACTTTGATGGGGGCTTAGGCTCACACAGATCCCACGGATCTCACGGAATTTTTTGTTGGTGGGAAATCTCACAGAATTATGTGGGAAGGTCTCACACAGATTCAACAGATTCAACAAAAAATTTTATTCGTGAAATTCGTGGGATTCGTGTTTTTTTTTAGTCTGCCACAAATTATCACAAATTCCCACAAATTCAAAATTCCCACAAATTCAAAATTCCCACAAATTCACCCCCTCGGAGCCTAACTTTCGTTGAATCCTACTTCTTGTTGAATCTTGTTGAATCTGTGTGAGCTTTAGCCCCATATAAAGTGGGGGAGTGGGAGAAAAAGATAGCCGCCTGTGGTGGGGCGGCTATCTTTGCGTTATGGGTGATGTGTGAGTTTACTTTTTGAGGGCGGCGATGCTTTCTTCGAGAGTTTTGATTTTCGATTGGGCATCGGCTTGCTTCTTGCGCTCGGCTGCCACCACTGCCTCTGGGGCATTGGCAACAAAACGCTCGTTGCTAAGCTTCTTCTCCACGTTCTTCAAGAAGCCGATAGCGTAGTCGAGTTCGGCTTGGAGCTTCTTGAGTTCTTCTTCCACATTGATGGCACCTTCCAAAGGCACACAGTATTCAGTTGTGCCCACCATGAAGCTTGCTGCGGCAGGGTCTTTGGCATCAGCGTCGGTGATGCTTTCCAGTCCGCCGAGTTTTTCCACGATGCTCTTGAAAGGATTGGTCCATTTGCCCACAATCATCAGATCCATAGGCTGCTTTTGAGGAATGTTCTTGCTCAAGCGCACGTTGCGCACGCCAGAAATGATGCTTTTGGCTTCTTCCATCGCCTTCATCAAATCGGTGTCGGCTTCGGCAGGAGTTTGGTTGATAGGCGCATACATGATGCTCTCGCCATCTTTGCGCTCATCGATGTGCTGCCACAGCTCTTCGGTGATGAATGGCATGAATGGGTGGAGCAAGCGGAGCAGACTGTCGAAGAAACGAAGCGTAGCGTCCATAGTGGCGCGGTCGATAGGCTGCTGGTAAGCAGGCTTCACCGCTTCGAGATACCATGCAGAGAACTCTTCCCAGAACAGACGGTAGATAGCCATCAAGGCTTCGTTGAGGCGGAATTTTGAGAACAAGTCTTTCACCTCTGCCTCGGTGCTGCGGAGCACATTGTCGAACCACTGCACTGCCAGGCGGCTGTGCTCTGGTTGCTCAATGTCTGCCACTTCCCAACCCTTCACCAGACGGAAGGCGTTCCAAATCTTATTGTTGAAGTTGCGGCCTTGTTCGCAAAGCGCATCATCGTAAAGGATGTCGTTGCCGGCAGGGGCAGCGAGCATCAAGCCCATGCGCACACCGTCGGCACCGTATTTCTCAATCAGTTCGATTGGGTCGGGAGAGTTGCCGAGGCTCTTGCTCATCTTGCGGCCCAACTTGTCGCGCACGATGCCGGTGAAATACACATGGCGGAAAGGCATCTCGCCCATGTATTCGTAGCCAGCCATAATCATGCGAGCCACCCAGAAGAAGATGATGTCGGGGCCGGTCACCAGGTCGGCGGTGGGGTAGTAGTATTTGATTTCCTCGTTGCCGGGATTGTTGATGCCGTCGAACAGCGAGATAGGCCACAGCCAGCTTGAGAACCAAGTGTCGAGCGCGTCTTCGTCGTGCTTGAGTTCCTCGGCGGTGATGTTTTCGTAACCTTCCATCTTGCGAGCCTTTTCGAGCGCTTCCTCACGGGTTGGTGCCACCACGTATTTCTCGTCGGCACCGTCGGCGGTAGGCAGGAAGTAGGCAGGAATGCGATGGCCCCACCACAACTGGCGGCTGATGCACCAGTCCTGAATGTTGTCGAGCCAGTTTTTATAGGTGTTCTTATACTTTTCGGGGTAGAACTTCAGCGCGTCTTCCATCACAGGAGGAAGGGCGATGTCGGCAAAGTGCTGCATCTTCAGGAACCACTGCATACACAGGCGAGGCTCCACGGCTGTGTCGCTGTTGCGTTCAGAGTAGCCCACCTTGTTTTCGTAGTCCTCCACGTGGTCGAGCAGACCGGCGCTGTCCAAGTCCTTCACAATCTGCTTGCGGCAATCCATGCGGTCCATGCCCACATACAGAGGCGACTGATCAGAGATGGTGCCGTCGGCATTGAAGATGTCGATGGTTTCGAGATTGTGGGTCTTGCCGAGCATGTGGTCGTTGGTGTCGTGTGCAGGAGTCACCTTCAAGCAGCCCGTACCAAACTCGATGTCCACATAGCGGTCCTCAATCACAGGAATCACACGGCCCACCAGAGGCACAATCACCTTGTGGCCCTTCAACCATTGGTTCTTTGGGTCTTTAGGGTTGATACACATGGCGGTGTCGCCCATGATGGTTTCGGGGCGAGTGGTAGCCACCACGGCGTAGTAGCCCTTAGCGTCTTTGTGCACCACGTTGCCTTCGGCGCTGGTGTCGACGTTTTCTTGATCGGCAAGATAGTATTTCAGGTGATAGAGTTTCGATTTCTCATCACGGTAAATCACTTCTTCGTTGCTCAATGCGGTCTGAGCCTTAGGGTCCCAGTTCACCATGCGCAATCCGCGGTAGATGAGTCCCTTGTCGTAGAGGTCGCAGAACACCTTAATCACGCTTTCGCTACGCTTCTCGTCCATGGTGAACGAAGTGCGGCTCCAGTCGCAGCTTGCGCCCAGACGGCGGAGCTGCTTCAAGATGATGCCACCGTGCTCGTGGGTCCAGTCCCAGGCGTGTTTCAAAAATTCGTCGCGTGTAAGGTCGCTCTTGCGAATGCCCTGCTGAGCCAGGCGGTTCACCACCTTCGCCTCAGTGGCGATAGAAGCGTGGTCGGTGCCAGGCACCCAGCAAGCGTTCTTGCCCTCCATGCGGGCGCGGCGCACCAGAATGTCTTGGATTGTTTCGTTGAGCATGTGGCCCATGTGCAGCACGCCAGTCACGTTTGGTGGCGGAATCACGATGGTGTATGGCTCACGCTCATCGGGAACAGACTTAAACAAGTCGTGGTCTGTCCAATACTTGTACCATTTATCTTCAACCTCTTTTGGGTCGTACTTTGTAGCTAAAGTGTTCATATTGAGTAGCTGAATTATTATATTTTCTTTCAAACTACAAAGTTACGAAAAACTTTTATTTCTAATGTGTGGCAAACCATGATTTTTTATAAATACATTGGGCACAGAAACAAAAACGGTTCAGTGGATAAATACTGGGGGGAACTGAAACAAAAACATAAAAAAACAGCCTTTTGGCGATGCCAGTGCTTTGCACCTGTCGTTAGTGCTGCGGCATGTCTGATTTCAAGCACGCTTGAATCTGCCACACCACAACCCTAACGCCGCCCTCCCCAGCGAGGGCGGTGGCATCGCCAAAAGGATAAAAACCGCTC
>OQVS01002594.1_pt1 | contig 11337 bp, 20 predicted proteins | sample 1691601 | NCBI WGS metagenome assembly OQVS01 (sample SAMN03418268, study PRJEB22391) | human gut metagenome | biome: human-gut; feature: organic feature; material: feces | host: Homo sapiens | place: Tanzania | collected 2013-01 | reverse complement strand
GATCGGCGAAGAACTTCGCGACCTTCGCGTCGCCGTCGGCGAGCTTGCCGAGCAGTTTGAACTTCACGACCGAGTACTTCTGCCCGGTCTGCGAGACCTGCGGCGCGAGCGAAAATTCAGTGACCACCTCGCAGGGCTTCAGGTGTTTCGACGCCAGAGTCGAAAGCCTGTAATTCCGGAACGCCTTCAGCGACGTCGGCGGCAGCGCGAGCATCAGCGGAATCGCCGAACCCTCGGTCATGATGTAAAGCCTGTGCATGTTTTTGCAGGCTTTACCGCGACCGTTCGCCGCCGATCCGAAGACGTTGCGCGGACACTGCGCGCAGAAGACGCACTCGCCCGACACGGTGTCGACTCCGGTCACCGCGTCCATCGACGAGCAGACCGGGGGAAGATTCCCCTGCGAGTCTTCGTCAAAGTAAGCGTTGCAGTTGTGATTGTAGACGATAACGCCCGAAAAGCTCGTCACGCTCGTGCTGGTGTCCTCGTCCCCGGTCTCGATGTCGAAGGCTTTTCCGCCTCCGGTCGCGACCTTCGCGCGGAACGTCACCATCCCGCCGACCTCGCGCTGCGCCTCGGCGATCTCGGCGTAATCCTTGCGGATCGACTCAAGATCGAAGCCCAGCTCGGCGACCGGTTCGGGGTTTTTGAAAAGCTGTAAACTCATGCCCATCTTTCAAGTTCCTCCAGATTTCTCGGGACGACAACTTCGTCCCAGAATTTTTTCTCCATCGCGATGATTTCGGCTATGTCTTCGTTGTTTCGCGGCACTTCGTACCACACGAACTTCTGATTCCCGATCAGCGCGGCAAGATACCACTTTTTCCACCCCGTCACCGCCATGTAGTGCTGCATTTGCACATAGTAGTTAGCGGGGTATTCGTCCTCGGTGAATTTCCGGTCGTTGTACACCGTCGTCGTCTTGATCTCAAGTCCGTAGTCGACGCCGTACAGCTTCCGGTCGATGTTCGCGAACATGAACGGATGCTCGCCCGAGACGATGATTTTATTGAGTTTGTGGACCCGCAGCCCGGTCGCCTCGGTGAAAAGTTCGGCGACAAACGGTTCAAGGTAGCTTCCGACGCGGCAGGCAAGCGGCGAGGTTTCGTCCGGCTCGCTGACCTTAGACCAGTAAACGTCCTTCGGTCGCGACCAGCTGTAGACCTCGCGCGGCAGGATCAGGGCGGGGGAATCGCTCCCCCCGATGCCAGACTGCCGGGCTCTGAGCCAGTCCGCGCGGCTCATGCCGACGGTTGAAATGTAAGTGTTCACCACTCCGCCACCTCGTCCGACTCGATCACCTTCGCGCAGTAGCAGCACCCGATGACCTCGCCGCTTTTCCGGTCGGCGAAGACCTCGTCGAAGACCGACAGCTCCTCGCCGCACCGCGGGCAGTGAAACCGCTCGTCTCTCTGCCCAGGCGCAAGCCCTGTCCGCTCGCACCGCTCGATGTCCGGATGATCCGGCAGCTCGCGGTCTCTCACTTTTCGCCTCCGGCTGTGTCCCGAAAAAGCGTCCCTCTCACATACTTAACATCACCGACGCTCACGACATTCGCTGAGACGAGGTTAAGCGCGGCGAACGCCGAATCCGGGATTTTTTCAGCCGCCATCACACCGACGACCACGAAGCCGGACTTCGCGACGATATACCAGTCGCCGGAGATGTTCCGGCGGGCATAAAACCTTAGGTCTTCGCAGTCCTTGAGCGGCGCGGTGTTGTCCGCGTCGACCAGCAAGACGAGATCGGTTTTCCGCGCGCCGCACAGCGTCACGAAGCTTCGACCGCCGAGTCCCAGCGTCAGGCAGAGCGGCGCGAGCGGCTCTTCGACCGAGCCTTCCTCGGGCAGGTTATCGAGCGTCACGCCGTCGGAAATAAGCTCCTCCTCCGGCAGCTCGAAGTATGTCCGATTTTCGTCGTCCTCCGGAAAATCGAACAGCGTGCAGACCGTCCTCTCGCAGAGCCCGATCCCGAAGACCGGGTAAATCGCGCCGGGCGCGCCGAGCCACTGCTCGCCGTTCTCACGGTTGACAATGACAATGCCGTCCCTTTTGCAGATTTTTTTAACCTTTTGTAAAAGCACTTGACAAAACTCCTTTTCTATGATATAATTTTGGTGTCTATTGGATCGCCCGCGTCGAAGCTGCAACTTCGCATGGGCTTTTCTCATGCCCTGATGACAAGCACATCGCCGTCGATCGTCCGCTCCAGGCGGAATGTCACGCCGTCCGGCTTGATTTCCTTCATCGGGACGAAAACCCGGTCGCGCCCCTCTCGGGATAAAGCACGCGCCAGAGCCTCGGCGAGCGTCTGATTCGTCGCCTCGAGCACCCGGTTCGACTCGCGAAGCCGCTCGATCTCCTTATCCTGCTCGCGGATCAGCTTTGATTGCACCGCGTGGATTTTTTCGAAAGATACCTTCTCGACCATTTTTTACACCTCCATTCTTCTTATCGTGTCGTTGACCGCCTTGCAGGCGTTTTTCGCCGTCTCAAAGTCCATCGTCGGGACTTCGCCGTCCGCCGTCGGACGCATCAGGATCAGCACCGTGCCGACGATGACCTGCCCCGCGAGATACGAGACAAAATCATTTTTCGGAAGCTCCTTTATGTGCCCTTCCTCGTCGCACCAGTAACTATAAACCCCGCGCATCAGCATCGGAATCCGTTCGATGTAACCGCCGATGATTTCCTGCATTACATCAAGCTTTCCAACAAGGTCTTCACCCATCTCGACGACCTCGGCTTGTCCATCGGCAGGGACTCTCACACCGTATGTCATTTTCTCACCTCCTTACCCGTTGAGCCATCTCTCAAAATACTCCTCGGCTGTTTCGTTCATCGACGACAGCCCACCCCGCTCGCGGTCATCGATGATCGTCTGCACCAAATTAATCATGCGCTTGCGAAGCATGGGAAACTCAGCCAAGATTTCTTTCCGCGTTTTGGCCGATTGATAAGGGCAGAGCATACACCCGACGCGCTTGAAACCTCTCGCGTAAAGCGGATTGATCGGTACATTGTATCGCTCGATAAACTCCCACACGTCCGCATCCGACCAGTCGATGATCGGATTTATTACGCGCTTGCCTTTGATCTGGCAGGTTTCGATTTCTTTTCGGGCATCCGAGTTGTCATTGAGCAGGATCAGACTGTTCGCACGTTTCTGCGCCTGAGCCTCGACTATGCCGCGATTTTTTTTCCTTGCGACTGATTCAGCCCATCGTACTCCGGTGACGCAGAATTTTCCGTTGCCGCCGTACTCTTTGAGGGCTTCACAGCAAAATCTCGCGATTCTCGTCGGCAGCATCTTCTTGCGGCGTGCGAGCCGCCAGAACGATTCTTTCGGGTACTCGATCTGGTATCCGTATCCCGCGTCTTGCCATCTCGCGCATTCGTGCCGCACAAAGTAAACGGTCTCCGGATGATCCATCGTTGTGTGATTGTGGTGGATTGCAAATTTCACGCCTGCCAGCCGTGCAATCTCCTTGATCACGCTCGAGTCCTTGCCGCCAGAATCGCAGAGGTAGTACCCGTTTTCAGGATCGAGTTCAAGTGCCAACGGCTCAAACGTTCCCAGCCGCTCGATTGCAACTTGCGTTTTCTCCTCGCATGTCATTTTCTCACCTCCTCCAGATATTGCTTTAACGCCTCCCGTCTCGCATAGGCTTCGAGTATGCTTCCGTATGTCCCCTCGCCGGGGAACATCGCGTCGCCCTCGACCACGCGTTCGCGGTATCGTTCCGACCAGATCGCGAGATCCCGCCGCGCGTTTTCGGGCGTCGGCTTCTCCTCACGGAGCTTCGCCAGCTGGTATCGATACGCCGCTTTCAGCCCGGGGATTCTTCTTTCCATCCTTCCGGCACCTCCTCCCGCGGTGATTCGTGGACCTTCGCGATCTTGTCGAGCAGGTCAGCGAGCCGCCAGAGCGTTTCGACATCAAGATCGGAGACGTCGATCATCTGATCGCTCTCATCCTTCACCCGCGCGGACACCTTCATCCGCCCGTACCACGTGTCGACGCTGACGTCGATCCGCTCGTCGGCGACCGCGATGTCGAGCATCCGGGTGATAATCTCACCGCGGATCCGCCGACCGTTCGCGGCGGCGTCGTCGAGCGCGTCCGAGTACCGGTTAATCCGGTGGTCAAACGGCCTTTCCTTCATTTTCCATCTCTCCTTTCTCTTCATCTCCCGCCTCCTGAGCCTTGACCCAGCGGCGGACGGCTTCGAGCGTTTCTTTTACGAAAAGCTCGCGGGCCTCTTCATTTAACGCTTTCAGCGTCATCATGGTGGCTTTCCTCCTCCCGGAGCAGCTCGGGGAGCGGGATTCCGATCCCCTCCGCGACCCGCTGAAGCTCGGCGAGCGTGAATGTTCCGGGGTAGATCATCCGCCGCCGAAGCGTCGAGTACCTGACGCCGAGCGTGTCGGCGGTCGCCCGGAACCCGAGCTTCTCGCGCTTCCGGTCGGCGAAATACCGCTCAATCCGGAAGACCAGCGCGTCACGCTGTCGCTGTGCTGCGCTTTTCGTCGGCATCGGGGTTCACCTCCTCGGGGAGAGGAGTCTCGCCGATCACGATTCCCTTCGCGATGTTGAGAAGATCGCGCCGCGCCGACTCGCTTTTGATCGCCCTGACCGCCTGTATGGTCTCGGCGAGGATTCTGGTTTCGTTGTCGATGGCAGGCATTTTCATTTCTCCTTTCTGGATTTGCCAACACCGTTTTTTATTTTTTCTGGTGTTGATGATACCATTATACCACATAATCGCGGATTTGTCAAGACCTTTTTCGAAAAAAAATAATATTTTTTGGTATTGACAACACCGAAAAAATGTGATATAATATATATGGTGAGGAAAGGAGGTGATTGCATGGAAGACAATGTCATTGAGGCTACCGAATCCGAGGCGAATATGCGCGTGAAGCAGGTTCGTGAAGCTCTTGGGTTGTCGCAGTCAGAGTTCTCGCAGAAAGTCCGGCTCGGGCTGGGAACGATAAAGAACATCGAGTGCGACCGGATCAAGCCGAATCCGCGCTATTTCGACCAGATCGCCGAAGCCTGTGGCGTAAGCGTCATCTGGCTCGAAACCGGAGAAGGCGAGATGTTCCGGAAGATGACCCGGCGCGAGAAGATCGCGAATTTCGTCAGCGAAGCGCTGGCTGACGAAAGCGACGATTTTAAGAGCCAGCTCATTTTGGTTCTCGCCGCTCTGAGCGACGACGGCTGGAAAAAGCTTAAGGTCGCGGCGAACGAGCTGCGGAAAGCCGAGGAAAAAGTCAAAAGCGAGGACAGCTAAAAAAGGGAGGGACGGCCAGACGGCCGCCCCTTTCCTTTTCACTTCATCCGCCGGATGTATGTATAGACCTCCATCAGCTGATCCGGTGACATCTTCCTGAGCCTCGCGATAATGATTTCGAGTAATTTCGACATTTTGGTTCTTTCCCCTTTCGATTCCGATATTTTTTTGCAGATTTGAGAAAAACTCTTGACAAACTGGAGCTTATGTGATATAATAAACATAGTCACCGAACCGATGAGTCTATTATACATCAAAATTGTCCAAAAAGCAAGGGCAATCTCGGACATTAAGTGGCAATATCTGGTAAAAGGGGAAATATTAGTGGATTATATAGCGAATCCCGATCGACTCCGCGCGAAGATGGACGAGTTCGGCTACTCAAACGCCAGACTCGCCGACGCGGCAGGAGTGTCGGAAGGCACGATCAAACGTTTGATGCGCGGCGAAACCTCGACGCGGCCAACCCTGAGTCTTGTCGCAATCGCGCTTGATGTTTCAATCGATTGGCTTGTCTCCCCCGACGCGCTTCCGCTCCCCACCGATGTCTCGCCGATACCCGAGAATGCCCAGGATTACCCCGACCCCGGCGAAGCGAAAGCACTCGTCGACCGCCTCGAAAAATCATATCAGGCGCAGATCGAGAGCCTGAAACAGCGCATCGAAGCAATCCGCGAGCTTTATTTCCGCGAGCGCAGAGAAAAGCAGAAAATCATGATTTTCGCGGTCATCCTCGTCGTCTTCCTCTGCGTCTGGCTCACGGTTGATGTCATAAACCCTTCGGTCGGCTGGCTGAGAAGATAAGCAAAGGGAGGACAAAAAATGACCAAAACGGCAGCGATTATCATTTCTATCATCATCTACATTTCCGGTCTCCTTTTCGGCGCGGCGACCGCCGGTATCACGCCCGAGCCGGAAGAACCCGCGGCAGAGACGACCAGGGCAATCGACCGCTCGCACGACTCGACCGACCCGACCGAATCGACAGTAATTCCGGACGAGACAACCGCAGCTTTTGAGACGGTCGCCGAGACCGAGCCGGAAACGTCGATCCCGGAAACAGAGACGACCGCGCCCGAAACGACGAAAGCCCCCGAGACGACGAAAGCCGAGCCGGAAGTAAAGCTCGTCAGTGTGACAAGCCCGATCGACGCCGGAGAATTCCAGACCCTGACCATCAAGGGCAGGCCAGACACCGAGTACGCGATAAAAGTCTACTACCGGAGCAGCGCGTCGAAGGCCGACGGCCTCGAAAACAAAAAATCCGACGCGAACGGAAACGTCTCGTGGACTTGGAAGGTCGGAACGAATACCGCCAGCGTCACAGCTAAGGTCGATATCTACGAATCCGGAAAGCGAAGCAAAGTCGCGCGCTTCATGTTCGACGTGATCGAGGTGGCAAAATAATGGGATTCAGATTTCGTAAAAGCGTAAGGCTGCCCGGCGGCCTGCGCTTTAATTTTTCAAAGCGCGGCGTCGGCGCGAGCTGGGGTTTCAAGGGCTTTCGCGTCACCAAGTCGCCCGGACGGAAAATAAAAACTACTCACTCAATTCCCGGCACTGGCATTTCCTACGTTTCCGGTGGCGGCGAAAAATCGCGGAAAAGCTCATCGAGCCGATCATCCAGCGCGTCCCGCTCCTCCGGTATCTCCCAGCCGTCCGCGTCCGGCTCATTCCGATCGCCCTCTCCACCGTCCCCGACACCGCCGCGAAACAGGCCACAGGATAAAAACCCCACACCCGGAATCATTGCGTATTCGTTCGAATTCATCTGCGCGGTCTGCGTGCCATACGGGATCGCCGATGGCGAACCCGGCCTGTCGATTTTTATGGGCGTCCTCGGCGTGATCTGTGGATTCATCGGATTCAGATTTTTGAGAAAGAAGGATGATAAAAATGTCTAAAGCCGTGATCTACGCGCGCTTCTCGTCGCACAACCAGCGCGAGGAATCGATCGAGCAGCAGGTCGCCGAGTGCCGGATGTTCGCGAAGGCAAACGGTCTGACGGTCGTCGATGTCTACGCCGATTCCGCGCTGAGCGGCCGCTCAGACCGCCGCCCGCAGTTCCAGCGGCTCCGGCGCGACTCCTCGAAAAAGATTTTCGACACGATAATCGCCTATAAATCCAGCCGGATCGCGCGAAATATGATTAACGCCCTGAATTTCGAAATCGAAATGACGAAAAATCAGGTGAACGTCCTCTACGCGAAGGAGGAATTCGGCAACACCGCCGCCGGCCGCTTCGCGCTGCGGACGATGATGTCGGTGAATCAATTTTACAGCGAAAACCTCGGCGAGGATATCAAGCGGACGCAGGCCGACAACGCCAAGCAATGCAAGTCCAACGGTCCTGTCCCGTTCGGCTACAAAGTCGACAGCGACGGCCATTTCGTCATCGACGAGCCGAACGCCAAAGTCGTCGCCGAAATATATACGCGCGTCGCCGCTGGCGAATCCAACGCGGCGATCATGTCGGATCTCAACGCGCGGCACATCCCGACGCGGCTCGGGAACAAATGGACAAAAAGCAGTTTTCAGGGGCTTCTGGGAAACGAGCGATATCTCGGAATTTATATCTTCGGCGAAACCCGGATCCCCGGTGGGATGCCGCAGATCGTCGACCAACAACTGTTCAGGGAGGCAATGATAATGATGCGAGGAAGAAAAAATAAAAACCCGATGGGAGACTATCAGCTGACCGGGAAATTATACTGCGGCGAATGCGGCGAAATGATGGTCGGCGCAAGCGGCACGAGCCGAAGCGGCGAGACATACTGCTATTATATCTGCTCCGGCAGGCACGCCAGAACAGGCTGCCAGAAATCGTACGTCGGCCGGGATCAGATCGAGGGAGCAATCGCGAAAGCACTCATGGCGAAAATCATGAACGATCAGGTCATCGAGCAGATCGCCGACGAGGTGATGGAGTTCCAGCGTAGGCATAAGGACAATCCGGAGATCCGTGCCCTTGAAGCGGCGAAGGTCGACAACAGCCGCGCGATCGGAAATATTCTGAAAGCAATCGAAATGGGCATCATCACCGAAAGCACGAAGTCGCGCCTGATGGAGCTTGAAGCGAAAAACACTGAGCTTACAGAACGCCTCGCGATGCTGACATCATGCCAGCTCGACGTCAGCCGGGATCAGGTCACCGGATATCTCAAGAGTTTTCGCGATGGAGATATCAACGATAAAAAATACCGCGCGAAGCTTTTCCAGACTTTTTTAGTAAAAGTTTTTGTCTTCGACGACCATCTCAAAATCGTCTTTAACCCTCTCGGTGACCCATGCAGTGAGATCGAGATCAGCCTCGACGACGTCAGCGGCGAATGCGATGGGTGTTCGTACAATTCCCGAAAAGGCGCGCCATATCAGTCCCATACGAACCCGATTTTGATATTTTGGGTGCCGTTTGTGACAAAATAACAAAAAACCGAGGATTTTGTCCTCGGTTTTTATTATCGTAACTCGTCCGCTGCGCTCAAGCAGCTTCCCTCACCCTTCCGCACACTCCCTCCGATACGCCTCCAATGCATCGGAAATCAGCTCGCTGATCGTCATGTCTTTCCCCTCGACCAGCTCATCAATCTGTTCCTTCGCGGCGGCGGTGATCCTGATCGTCGTCCACTCTTTTTTCGCGCCGTTTTTCGCGCGATAGTAATCCTCGATCGGACCGTAATGATCCATGATCCAGTCGGCGGCGGCCGAATTCGTCAGCAGAACAATATCCTCGCCAGGGATCCAGCCTCCGTCCTCGCCGCGGGACGAATAGCGGGAATTCTCGTTGCCGACGCCGTAGATGAAATACTTGCCGAATTTCGTCCGGTAAAGGGACTCCGTGAAATTCTCGAAGCGGGCTTCGCCGATCTGCTCGGCGGTGGCGGTGTCGCAGAGGGTTTGCTTAATTACTTTTTTCATTGTTTTTCCTTTCGGCTTGCTTCGGCCGTCTTCCCATAATACAGGATTTCCGCATCGTGCCGTGCTTTCACAGCGTCATCAAGTGCGTCGTAGTATCCGACCCAACGCCGCACTCCGTTCACGGTAATTCGTACGACAAACTTGTTGAAACGCTTGCTGAAATGCACGCCGCGGACACCAGTTTTATTCCGCGAGTTAAGACTTTCTGTGAGTGGCTCGCGATTTATGACGCGGTATTCATCGCTCCGCCCGGCGGCCATCTCGGCACACTCGGGCGAACAGTAATGCGGATTATCCGGCGACGCCGTGAAGGTCTTGCCGCACACAGGACACACTGTCGCGTCAGTTTTTAGCCGGGTGCGGTTCTCGTCGCGCCGTTCCTTCCCGCCGCTGCGATAATACTCGATGTGCCGATCGCGAACCCATTCCGTCTTCGCGATTTCAGCGCAATCCCTGCAATATCGCTGGCGACTGGAATTGACGACATACTCTTTTCCGCATATTTCGCAGTGATCTATGCTGCCAAGCTTGCGCTTTGTGCCTTCCCGCTTGTGCTTTCGATCTCTTTCACGTCTTCTCTCTGCCGCGCAGTCCGGGCAGTAGCGCGATCTTATAAACCCGTCAAATTCCTTGCCGCACTGCCAGCACTTCACGCGGCGATGGGCGTTATCGCTCATCGCTTTCTCGTAGCAGCTCGCGCAAATGTAACATTCCTCTGTCCGCGGGACAAATTCCACCCCGCAATTCTTGCATTTTCGTATCATCAGTCCCACGCCCTAATCGTGATCACCTTAATATCGGTTCCGGTGATCTCATAAACGCTGCCGCAAAACGGCCCGGGAATAGTCTTGTAAAAGTCCGGATCAGTGTCCCCGGTGCGGATTCCGAACAATGCTGAAAGATCGCCGTTCTCGTCGCTGACGATATCCATGTCGGTGTCGACGTCGCCGTCCTCATCAATCCAGACCTTGCCGGGAAGCTCGTCGCGGATATCCTCAACGTCGCGGAGCTTCTCGATCTTCGCGCCCTCGTCCTCGATCGGCCACTCCATAAGACCGAGTGGACTGAGAGCCATCGGAACGCGATTGTCCCCGTAGCTGATCCAGTTGGTGACGATCACGGCCTTTTCGCCGTGAATGATGATTCCTGCCTCATGGTTGGTGTCGCCGTAAAGGTTAAACATTTAGTTTCTCTCTTTCTCTCCGTCTTTCCGGAGCGTCTGTTTTTGGGATGCCGCCGATACGCTCGACGGCTCAGGAGCGGGGGATTCACGCGAGGATTGCGATGACGTCGGGATTTTCCATGATGATCTCGGAAGGATCTTCGCCAGCCACCGAGTAACCGCCTGCAAGGATCGCGATGTGCTCGCCTTCATAGCCTTCTCCGGCGTGACGGCTGAGTGACTTCGCGATGTTGTTGGGATTGATGACCGTCGCACAGACACCGTCGAGCTCCTCATCGGTCATCTCACCGTCAACCCAGACGAGCGACTTGTGATCGATTTCGCCCATCTCAAACGGGACGTCCTGAGTGCGGATCCCGAAGACCTCGTGAGTTTCGTCGGCCTCGATTGCTGCTATTGCCTTTTCGATCATTTCGTTTGTGAGTTTCATTTCGTTGTTCTCCTTGATTTTATCGGGTGCTTTCCGCTTTCCCTTTGATGTATATATTATACCATACTTTTCATGATTTGTCAAGTGGTTTTCGAAAAAAAGTGTAAATAGTATTTGTAAATGATGTGTGAATAAGAGAGGGAAAGAAAAAGGAGCGTTTCCGCTCCCTTTTCCTCACGAATGAAATTTCATGACCTTGTCCAGCACGTCCCGATACCACTCGCGATAATGCTCCATCAGCACTTCCGCGACCGGGTCAACCTGCCCACCGTGCATAGACATGGCGCGTTCGTACCACTCCTTGACCTTCCCGAGCCGGTATTTCGCGTCTTCGACAAACATCGCCGCGAGCTCCGGCTTTCCGGCTTCTTTCGCGTCGACAGCGTACTCGTAAGCCATGTCGGCATCCTTGATGCCGTCGGTGGTCATCCACACGACGCCCTTCATGATCTCGTCCAGAAGACGGCATACGAGATGTAGCCGTGACTGGAGTTCAGACGTGTGCTCTTC
>OQVS01002591.1_pt1 | contig 11346 bp, 6 predicted proteins | sample 1691601 | NCBI WGS metagenome assembly OQVS01 (sample SAMN03418268, study PRJEB22391) | human gut metagenome | biome: human-gut; feature: organic feature; material: feces | host: Homo sapiens | place: Tanzania | collected 2013-01 | reverse complement strand
CCATCTGCAGGGTGCCGTTGCGGAACAGGGTGATCTCCTCGCCGCCGTTGATGGAGGGATCAAAGTTGACGCCCTTTGCATCGTACAGGGTCTGGATGGCCTTGATGTTCTCGGCAGAATCCGCAGTGTACTTGGTGTGGGCTGCATCGGTAAAGGTGCCGCCGTACATGTTGTTGATGATAGCGCGGGTGCCCTGGTCGCCGCCCTGGCCGCTGCAGTAGATCGCTGCTACGTTCTCGTAGCCGCCCTTGTACAGTGCGTCCACCGTGTTCAGGAAGCCCTCGGTGCTCCAGGTGTGCTTATCGGTATCGATGTACTTGTCAGCGCCCACTTCCTTGACCTTGGTCATGTTCACGGCCATGCAGTGTGCGGTCATGCACAGGGGGTACTCGTAGTAGTCGCCCTTCTCGTTCTTGCAGGCAGACTCAACAGACTCGTAGATGTCCTTCTTTGCATCATCGGTCCACAGGTCGTTCAGCGTAGCCATAACGCCCTTGGCACCCCAGTTTGCAACCAGACGCTCGGGGCCTTCCATGACCAGGTCGGGTGCGCTGCCGCCCTCAATGGCAGTGTTCACCTGGTCATCGCCGTTGGTGTAATCCAGGTACTCCACGGTGACCTTGATGTCAGGATACTTGGCGTTGAAGCTGGAGATCAGGTTCTGGACGGTATCGTCGTTGCCCCAGCCGCCGATGGGGTATGTCCACAGCTTGATGCTTGCGCCGGCGCTGGCTGCACCAGAAGCGGCGGGAGCTGCAGTGGAGGAAGCAGCAGTGCTGCTGGAAGAAGAACCGCCGCAGGCGGCCAGTGCACCGGCAGCACCCAGGATGCCGGCAGCCTTCAGGAACGAACGGCGGGAAATGCAGTTTTTCATGATAGATTCTCCTTGTTCTTCATCTTCGGTACGCAGGACCGAACTACATTTTGTCTGTAGCGGCTGCTCGCGTCTGCAGCCGCTGTTTGTAGCCTAATTATAGAAAAATATTTTCATTTTGTCCATGCATTCTTTTCATAAATTTTCATTTTGAAAGCAAGCAAGATGCACAAAACTGTGGGATATCAGAAAAAACACAATAAAATCGTGCACTTCACTTGTCAAAAAGGTTACAAAACGGTACACTTATCTGGCGCAGCGTGAAAATACTTTTCAGTTCAAAAATTGCAAAAATGAAAAGCCTTTTCATGATTTGGGCCGTTTTTTCTCTCAAAACTGTGCCCTCTGCACAGAAGCCAGGGCTAAAATGTGGGCAATGCGCCTCTTGAAGAGCCGGGGCGTTTCCCTTATACTTTTATTTAGAAGGTAAAAACGACAACGGTGTCAGGCATCCGCGGCACCGGGTTAGGAGAAGGAAGAATGTCTACTAATTTTTGGGAGCTGCTGCAGCAGCACCAGGGCGACCTGACAAAATCCGGCCGCGCCGTAGCTGATTATCTGGTGCAGCACGCTGCAGAGGCGCAATATCTTTCCATTTCGTCCCTGGCCAGAGAGTGCCGGGTGGCCGAGGCAACGGTGTTCCGCTTCTGCCGGGCGCTGGGCTTTGAGGGCTATCACGAAATGCGCATCGCGCTGGCGCAGGCCAACGCCACCGGCGTGCTGCTCAACCAGCAGGAGCCTGCACCGGATGCCGACACTGCCACCCTGTGCGAGCACGCATCGGCACTGTTCATGACCGCCATCAACGGCACCCAGAACAGCCTCTCGCCAGAAGCCGTGGAGCAGGCCGTGGAGCTGCTGCACAAGGCAAAGCAGGTGTACTGCATGGGGCAGGGCGGCAGCATGGCGGCCGCCAGCGAGATCTGCGCCCGGTTTGCCTGTATCACCAACAAGTTCCGTGCCACGCCCGACAGCCACATACAGGTAATGGCTGCCAGCCTGATGACCGAGCAGGATGTCGTACTGTTCGTTTCCTACTCCGGTGCCACCCGGGATATGATGGAGACCCTGCGCACCGCCAAGGCCAACGGAGCAAAGATCATCCTGATCACCCACTACGAGGACTCCCCCGGCGCAAAGCTGGCCGACATCGTACTACTGTGCGGCGCGCAGGAGAACCCGCTGGATTCCGGCAGCATCCCCATCAAGGTGGCGGTGCTGTACGTAGCCGAGGTGCTGGTGCTGCGCTACATCCTGGACGATAAGCCTTACAGCACCGAGGCGCAGGAGCGCACCACCGAGGCGCTGGCCGTAAAACTGCTGTGATCGTTCCCAAAGCAGCCCGCCGGGAGCCGGGCCTTTCTATCGTATAATATTCCTTATGCATCAAACGCCCTCCGCAGAAAAAACAGAGATTTTTCTGCGGAGGGCGTTTATATCTTATCACGCTGTTTTCTTTCGTGCTGTTATCTTGCGCCTGTACCTGCTAATGCCAGCATCACACCTCATGTTCGGCCCAGTCCTGGCTGCGGCCCACGGCCTTGTGCCAGCCTTTGACCAGCTTTTCCCGCTGGGCTGCGTCCATTTGAGGCTCAAACAGCTGGTTGCAGCTCCACAGGTGGCTGATCTCCTCCCGGCTCTTCCATACGCCGGTGGCCAGGCCTGCCAGATATGCCGCACCCAGGGCGGTGGTCTCCCGGATGGCGGGGCGGAGCACCTCTTTGTCCAGGATATCTGCCTGGAACTGCATCAGGAACTGGTCCCGGCTGGCACCGCCGTCCACTTTGAGGGTATTGATGATGATATCGGTATCCTTTTCCATAGCCCACATCAGGTCAGCGCTCTGGTAAGCGATGGATTCCTCCGCTGCGCGGATGATGTGGTTCTGGGTGGTGCCGCGGGTGATACCCAGAATGGCACCGCGGGCATACATATCCCAGTAGGGTGCACCCAGACCGGTAAAGGCGGGCACGATGTACACGCCGCCGTTATCCGGCACCTTCTGGGCATAATACTCGGAATCGCAGCTGTCCTGGATCATGTGCATCCCATCGCGGATCCACTGGATGACCGCGCCGCCCACAAAAACAGAGCCTTCCAGCGCGTACTCCACCTCGCCGTTCAGGCTGATGGCAATGGTGGTCACCAGGCCGTTTTTGCTCTGGTAGATCTTTTTGCCGGTGTTCATCAGCAAAAAGCAGCCGGTGCCGTAGGTATTTTTAACATCGCCGGGGGCAAAGCACCCCTGCCCGAACAGCGCTGCCTGCTGGTCGCCCGCAATACCGGCCACCGGCACATCCACCCCCTGGATGTTGGTATAGCCGTACACCGCGCTGGAATCCTGCACACTGGGCAGGATGCTGCGGGGGATATCCAGCGCCTTGAGCAAATTCTCGTCCCAATCCAGCGTGCGGATGTTGTACAGCATGGTGCGGCTGGCGTTGGTGCGGTCGGTCACATGCACCTTGCCGCCGGTCAGCTTCCAGACCAGCCAGGTATCCACCGTGCCAAACAGCAGCTCCCCTGCCTCGGCCTTTTCCCGTGCGCCGGGCACATTTTCCAGGATCCACTTGATCTTGGTGGCGGAAAAATAGGCATCCGGCACAAGGCCGGTGTTCTCCCGGATATAGTCCGCCATGCCGGGGGTGCGCAGCAGCTCGTCCACAAGGGGTGCCGTGCGGCGGCACTGCCAGACGATGGCATTATAGACCGGGCGGCCGGTCGTTTTATCCCACAAGATGGTGGTCTCGCGCTGGTTGGTGATGCCGATGCCCGCAATATCGCGGGGATCCACGCCGCTCTGGGCGATGACCTCGTTCATCACGCCATACTGGCTGGACCAGATCTCCATGGGGTTGTGCTCCACCCAGCCCTGATGGGGATAGATCTGCTCAAACTCCCGCTGCTGGACGCAAACGATGTTCTGCTCGTTGTCAAACAGGATGGCCCGGCTGCTGGTCGTGCCCTGATCCAATGAGAGGATGTATTTGCTCTGGCTCATGATGTTCTCCTTGTTCCTGAAAAGCGTCGCAAAACAAAAAAAGAGCGCACCAAACAAAGCTGTTCTGCTCTGTCTGTCGCTCTCCTGCTCTGCGCAAACAAATTCTGGCTTTATTGTACACTCTTTGCAAGCAAAATACAAGCGCCACACCTATTTTTGGCCACCGTGCACAAATCCCCTGCCCTGTTGTTGAACACTCTGCCGAAACCCCTCCCTCTGCCTCACAATGCACTGCGGGCCAACTAGTATACAAGTTCTGTGGCCGTGCTACAGGGGCAACGCTTCCATTTTTATGGCAATCTTGCCAAAAACGCCCCAAAAAGTTTATGTTGAATGCCGAAATTATTATTATTCTTCAACTAGTTCTTGTAAAACGCAGTAAAACATGTTAACTTGAATACAACATTGTCCACTTCTCACAGACAAACTCGTGTCTGCGCAGTGTACAGGGAAAAGGAGAATCACCATGAAAAAGGCAAAGCAAAGCATCCGGCGCGCCGTGTCCGGACTGCTGGCAGGCGCACTGCTTCTGGGCATGACTCCGCTGGCCGCATTTGCAGAGGGCAGCACCTCTGCATCCGGCGGCTGGCAGTTCAAGGCCTTTGGCACATCCGCCGCAGCAAATGTCAACACCATCGCAGACGGTGCCGACATCCACGGCAAGGTCACCCTGAACGCCTGCACCGTAAAGGATGACGGCACCATCAACAAAAAAGGCGGCAAATTTGTAGCAGATTCCCCCGCCGATGGCCTTTCCTTCTACTACACCACCATTGACCCCACTAAGGAGAACTTCTATCTCCAGGCCGATGTGACCATCGACTACGTAAACCCCGCACCGGACGGCCAGGAAGGCTTTTCGCTGATGCTGCGCGATACCATCAGCGGCTCCGGCAGCTATTTTTCCAACCAGATCTCTGTTGCCGGCACCAAGCTGCCGCTGGACGGCGTTGAGATCAAGGATGCCGTGGGCGTGCGCAGCTACACCGGCATCATCTCCAACGAGACCGCTGCCTCCAACGAGGTAAAGGCAAAGCGCGAGGCATTCAGCAGCCAGACCATCAAGCAGGGCGATACCTACCGCGTCAGCCTGGCAAAGACCAACAACAGCTATGTTGCCACCCAGTACGCCATCAATGCGGACGGCAGCACCGGCGCTGTCATCGGCTCCTCTGCCCTGTACATCCCGGCAAAGAGCAGCACCGCATCCAGCGTATCCAAGTACGCCGAGCTGGACGACCCCATGACCGTGCAGGAAGCCAACAAAGCCTACCTGGGCTTTGCAGCCGCCCGCGGCATGAACGTCACCTTCTCCAACATCACCTACACCACCAGCGCGTGGAACGCCTCGGACTGGACGCTGCAGCCCACCAGCTACATCGAGCCGGTCTACGAGATCACCAGCCCCTCCACCTGCACCGGCAGCAGCTATGAGCTGACCTTCAAGGCCAATGCCGATGGCACCGCCACGGTGTACGCCAACGGCAAGGCTGTGGACAAAAACCTGACCGTCAAGGCAGGCGAAACGCTGGCAAAGCGCTATTCCGTCACCCGCGACACCACCTTCAAGGTCGTGTTCACCCCGGATAAGAACTACGTTATCAGCGCATACGAAAAGCTGAGCAGCTACAAGGCCGCCACCATTGAAAAGAAGGTCTCGCTGCGTGCACTGGGTGCAAACGGCATCATCGTGGTCTCGCCCGATGGCAGCGCAGCCAACGGCGGCACCAGCGCTGCGGACGCAGTGGACCTGCAGACTGCGCTGAACTACGCCGCAGCAGGCCAGACCATCCAGCTGGCCAGCGGCACCTACGCCCTGACCGGTGAGGTAAAGGTGGAGCGCGGCCGCGATGGCACCGCCGAAGCCCCCATCACCGTGACCACCGCAGACGGCAGATACGCAACGCTGGACTTTGGCGGCGTGGGCACCGGTTTCAACGTCTGGGGCAACTACTGGAACATCAGCAAGCTGAACATCACCAATACCAAGGACGGTGCCAAGGGTATGCAGCTGGCCGGCAGCCACTGCGTGCTGGAGCAGATGAACTTCTATAACAACGGCAACACCGGCCTGCAGGTCTCCGGCCTGTCTACTGATAACAAGGCCCTGTGGCCCAGCTACAACACCATTAAAAACTGCACCTCCATGAACAATGCCGACCGCGCCATGGAAGATGCCGATGGCTTTGCCGCCAAGCTGACCACCGGCGAGGGCAACGTGTTTGACGGCTGCATCGCCGCCTACAATGCCGATGATGGCTGGGATCTGTTTGCAAAGGCTGCAACCGGTTCCATTGGCGCTGTTACCATCCAGAACTGCGTTGCCTACAAAAACGGCTACCTGATGCTGGCTGCAGAGCCGGTCAAAAAGCAGCCCCTGCAGTTCCCCGCCGTCACCTGTGATGATAACGGCAACCTGCAGTTTGACAATGTGGCGGTCACCATCGAGGCAGGCAACGGCAACGGCTTCAAGATGGGCGGCACCAACCTGCCCGGCAACCACAAGCTGCTCAACTCCATCTCCTACGACAACGCCGCCAAGGGCATCGACTCCAACTCCTGCCCGGACGTGAAGGTGTACAACTCCACCTCCTACAACAACGAGGGCTATAACGTTGCACTGTACACCGGCAACAAGTCTGCCGTGACCGACTACGCCGCCGACGGCATCATTTCCTTCCGCAAGGGCACGGACGGCAAGGAGCAGCTGGCACTCCAGAGCCAGAGCAGCACCGCTGTCTACGGCCCGGACAACTTCTATTGGGACGCCGAGACCCAGACCAGCCACAACAAGTCCACCAACACCGTCACGGTGAAGGAGAGCTGGTTCCAGAGTCTGGATACCTCCGTTGCCCCCACCCGCAGCGCAGACGGCAGCATTGATATGCACGGCCTGCTGCTGCTCACCGCCGAGGGTCTGGCTGCCACCGATGCCGGTGCGCGCGGCGCTGTGTGGGGTCAGGCAGAGGCTGCCAAGGCCACCTTCTGGGTGGTAGGCGACTCCACCGTCTCCCCCTTCAACGACAGCTACTACCTCCCCCGCGAGGGCTACGGCGAGGAGCTTGAGAACTACTTCAACGCCAATGTCTACAATCTGGCCGTTTCCGGCGCATCCAGCAAGGACTTTACCGGCATGGCCAACTACACCACCCTGCTGAAGGGCTCCGACACCGTGCCCGCCCTGGGCGATGCCGCCGGGGACAAGTTCCTGCTCATCGGCTTTGGCCACAACGACGAAAAGACCGAGCCCGCCCGCTACACCAACCCCAACGGCGACTACAAGACCGAGGGTTCCTTTGCCAACAGCCTTTACGTCAACTACATCCAGCCCGCACTGGAGCGCGGCGTCACCCCCGTGGTGTGCACCCCCATTGCCCGCCTGACCGAGGCGAACAACAAGGCCAGCTATGACGGTGCTTCCGGCCACAAGACCACGACCGTCACCATCGGCGATGCCGTCTATGAGGGCGGCGACTACGCACAGGCCATCCGCGATATGTGCAGCGAGCTGCACCTCATCTGCGTGGACCTGACCGATGCCACCATCAATGAAAACATCGCCATGGGCAAAAAGGCACAGTACACCCACAGCTTTACCGGTGCCAAGGCCGACAAGCGCGGCAAGCTCTCCCCCACCGGCCTTGACCTGACCCACACCAACAGCTACGGCGCAAAGCTGAACGCATGGCTTATTGCCCAGCTTACCGCCGACACCCCGCTGGGCGCTTACAACCGGAACAAAGCAAAGCCCACCTACAAGCAGTTCTACGGCGATGCCGCAAACCCGGACTATGTGCCTTCCAGCTACGCCGCACCCACCCAGACCAGCAAGCTGTGGCCTGCCTTTACCGATGCCAACGGCACGGTATGGAACGGCTCTGTCTTCGGCAACGTGGGCGGTGACGACAAGATCTCCGGCGGTGATTTCACCGCCGCTGTCGATGGCCAGAGCATCACGCTGGGCGTTGCCAACAACCGCGGCAAGATCGCATCCACGGTGGACGGCCTGATGATGTACTACGTCCAGCTGCCCGCCGGCACTAACTTCACCCTGACCGCCAAGGCCACCGTGAACAAGCTTGCCAAGAACAATCAGGTCTCCTTCGGCCTGATGGCGCGCGATGAGATGTACGTTGATACCAGCATCTCCGACCCCATGGGCGATTATGTGGCCGTGGGCACCCGGAATCAGGGCGCTGTCAACTGCTTCGGCCGCAAGAGCGGTGCACTGTACGACGGCCCCGCCGCAACCGTGAAGTACGGTGCAGGCGATACCGTAGACCTGAAGCTTGTGGGCACCGCCGACGGCTTCACTCTGACCTACGGCGATAACGAGACCGCTTCTGCCGGTTTCGACTACGCCCTGACCGCTGTGGATTCTGATTACATCTACGTCGGCTTCTACGTTGCCCGCAACGCAAGCGTTACCTTCAGCGATGTGCAGCTGACCACCAGCGGCGTCTCCTCCGGTTCCCCGCTCAAGACTGCATGGAACCGCATCGTCAGCATCTTCCCCTTCTGAGTAAGGAAAAAGCTGCCGCATAACCCCTAAAAACCAAAACCCGGAACCTTCTTGAGCCCTTGCGGCTCCGAAAAGGTTCCGGGTTTTTTGCGATCTTTTTCAGTGGGCTATCCGCCCGTCAGCTATAACGCCTTTCACTCAGCCCAGTGCCTGCTGGATCTTTGCAAAGTCCTCCAGCGTCAGGGCTTCCGGGCGGATGCGGGCATCAAAGCCTGCGGCCTCGATGGCGGCAATGACCTTCTCTTTGGGCAGGTTCAGCCCGCCTGCAATGGCGTTGGCGGCGGTCTTGCGGCGCTGCCCAAAGGCGGCGCGCACCAGCGCAAAGTAGCCCGCCTCGTCCTCCACCTGCACGGCGGGGGTGGGGCGGATATCCATGCGCACCACTGCGCTGGTCACCTTGGGGGCCGGATAAAAACTGCCCGGTGCGGCGGTGAACATCAGCTTGGAGGTGGCGTAGTAGTTCACCGCGCAGCTGATGGCGCTGGAAGCCCGGGTACCGGGCACCGCAGCCAGACGGTCGGCTGCTTCCTTCTGCACCATAACGGTCAGGCTTTCAATGGGCAGGCGGTCGCCCAGCAGCTTCATCACGATAGGGCTGGTGATGTAGTAGGGCAGGTTTGCGCACACGGCCACCGGCATACCGGGAAATTCCTCCGCGATAAGCGCTTTCAGGTCCACTTTCAGCACATCCTGCAGCACCAGCTTAAAGTTGTCCACACCCGCCATCGTTTCAGCCAGCAGGGGCGGCAGACGCTCGTCCACCTCGATGGACACCACTTTGGCGGCACGTTTGGCCAGTTCTTTGGTCAGCACGCCGATACCGGGGCCGATCTCGATGACACCGTAGCGCTTGTCCACCCCGCTGACATCCACGATCTTGGTGGGGATGCCCGGGTTGATGATAAAGTTCTGCCCAAAGCCCTTGGAAAGCGCAAAATCGTATTTTTCGCACAGAGCACGGATCACAGAGAGGTCGGTCAGTTCCGGCATAGGGTCACAATCCTTTCTCAGAAAAAGGCTGTTGCAGATCCGCAGCAGCCTTTTTGATGTTCATCGTATTTATCGTTCCGGTCTTGCAGGGTCACTCCGCTGTGCTTGCAGCAGCCTCCGGCTCGGACGCAGCGGTCTCCCCTTCGGCGGTCTGTCCGTCTGCTGCCTCTACCGGAGCAGTTTCGTCCGCAGGTTCCGAAGCTGCGGCGCTGTCCGCTGCGGCAGCAGAGTTTACGCCTGCCAGCGTGGTGGTGCCGCTCAGCTGCTGGGCAGCGCTGACGGCGCGCTGCACCTGCGGGTCGGTCTGCGGGGTGTAATCGTAGAGATTGGCTGCTTCCTCTGCGCTGAGTGCGCGCTCCACATCCACGGTAAGGCCAGTGCCATCAAAGCTGGTGCCATCGCCGCAGACGAGCTTTGCCACCGTGATGACCACGGCGCTGCCATCGGACAGGCGCTGGGGGCTGCTCTGGATGGTACCCTTGCCCATGGTGGTGGTGCCCACCAGGCGGGCACCGTTCATGGTGCGCAGGGTGGCTGCAAACAGCTCCGCTGCGCTGGCGGTGTTGCCGTTTACCAGGCAGACGATGGGCAGGTCTACCGCGCTTTCGGCATCGCTGCTGCCTACCACAGTGCGGTTGCCGTTTTTATCCTCGGCATAGGCCACGGTACCCTCCGGTGCCAGCAGGTCGATGCAGCTGATGGCATCGTCCAGGATGCCGCCGCCGTTATCCCGCAGGTCAAACACCAGGCTGGCTGCGCCGCTGCTGGTCAGGGTGCGCAGGGCGTAGTCCAGCTCGCTGGGGGTGGTGCCATCAAACTGACGGATGCGGATGTAGCCCACATTTTCCAGCAGCATGGCGTCCACTGTGGTGCTGGTGTAGCCGGAGTGGGTCAGCTCTGCCGTTTTGCTGGCGGCTTCGCTGTTCAGCCAGGTCACGCTGACGGTGGTACCGGCTTCGCCCTGCAGTGCTCTGTACACTGCATCTGCGCTGGAAAGGCTCTTGACATCCGTATCGCCCACAGCCGTGATGTAATCCCCCACGGCAATCCCGGCTTCCTGTGCGGGAGAACCATCGTACACGCGGGTCACCTTGGCGTAACCGGTCTGGTCGATACCAAACTCCACGCCGATGCCCAGGATCTTGCCGCTCTGGATGTTCATCAGCTCGGTGTAGGCGTTGGCCGTGTAGTAGCGGGCGTACTTATCGCCGGTGCCCAGCAGGTAGCCTGCCGTCAGGCGGTCGTACAGGGTAGTTTCATCGATGTTGTAATAATCGTTGCTGCGGACATAGCGGTCCACCTCAGCGATCTTGTTGTACATGCTTTCCTTTTCTTTTACGCTGTTGACCGTGCTGTCGAACAGACGCATGGCGAGGAGCATCGTGATGGAAAAGGTCACGGTCATGGCAAGGATCACGATGGTGACCGCCATACCCAAAGAAATTTTACGGTTCATGGTTCGTTCCTCCCGGTCAGACCAGCAGCATCATCAGGATACTGCCCAGCAGCGAAAGTACAAACACCCCTGCCAGAACCAGGCAGCCGATGCGCAGCACGCGCTTGCGTTTTTGTTCGTTCATAGATCAACCAGACTCCTTGCCTTGCTTGTTAATTGTGCGGGATGGGGATATAGCTGCGGGGATTTACCGCGTTTGCCTTGGAACCGCCCTTCCACACTTCCAGATGCAGGTGATTGCCGGTAGAATTGCCGGTGCTGCCCACATAGCCGATCAGATCGCCCTGATTTACATACTTGCCTGCGGTAGTGGCTACCGAGCGCATATGGCCGTACAGGGTAGTATAGGTATTGCCATCGGACATTTTGCCGTGGTAGATGATAACGTAGTTGCCGTAGCCGCCGGTGGACCAGCCTGCCACCTGCACATAGCCGCTGGCGGCTGCGTAGATAGGCGTGCCGCCGGCTGCCGCAAAGCCGATACCGGGGGCCGCGCTGGAAGA
>OQVS01002587.1_pt1 | contig 11352 bp, 11 predicted proteins | sample 1691601 | NCBI WGS metagenome assembly OQVS01 (sample SAMN03418268, study PRJEB22391) | human gut metagenome | biome: human-gut; feature: organic feature; material: feces | host: Homo sapiens | place: Tanzania | collected 2013-01 | reverse complement strand
GAGGATCTCGCCGTTTCGTATCAAAGGAGGGAAGTATGTGGGGGCGGCGCTTGTTGCACGTCCTGCATCCCTTACCAGAAACGACCTGTCTTCATAGCTTTTTATCATTACAGGTGCCCCTGAGAAAAGGTCATAGCTCATTATCAGGGTTGGAACTGTGGCTTCTCCAAGCTTTGAATCTTCGAACCACTCATCAAGCATGGACTCTATGCCTGATTCCGGGTACTTGGTGGATGCGATCTTCCTGAGTCCTGTGAACGTGGATGTTGGGAATATGGTCTTTCCCATTGACATATACTGATCAAGAATATCGTCTAGGAGTACTTGCGGTGCGTTCTTGCATATTTTATATCCGAACTCGGTAGGACATGTGAGAGCAAGCGATATTAGTCCTCCGGTTGAGGTTCCTGCAATGTAGTCGAAGTAGGAGTCAAGGCTGTCTTCGCCGCCGCAGCGTCTTATTTCATCCTCTAGCTTTTGGAGCAGCACCATTGGAATGACTCCCCTCATGCCTCCTCCGTCAATGCATAGGATGAAGCGCTCCTCTGGCTTCTGCAACGCCTGTTGCTCCTGCGGTGAGATGGATTCAGTGACATCGGCCTTGAAGTCCTGCGTTGTCGTGTCCTTTGGGGTGTTTCGTTTTGTGTGCAGCTTTGTGCGTATCGTATTGAACAAGTCCCGTATGCTCATGCGACTAAACATGATATATTTGGTGCTGAAGGTCAAGGTATGAATATGCAAATGAAGCGTTATAACCAATATTCGGATTGCCGGTTGTGTCCAAACGAGTGCGGGGTGGATCGCGCTTCAGGTCAGCTTGGCCGCTGTGGACAGACAAGCCAAATGCGCATTGCCTGGGTTGGTCTCCATAGAGGGGAGGAGCCTCCAATCACAGGCGAGCGCGGTTCTGGAATGGTGTTCTTCTGCGGTTGTCCCCTTCACTGTCAGTACTGTCAGAACTATCAGATAAGCGGTGCGCTGGATGGTTTGCATTTTGGCAAAGGCGAAGGTTCCTGTAGTAGGACGGCTTCGTATGATGGCATTGCCGTCACGGATAAGATGCTTGCGGATTTGATGCTTGACCTCCAGTCGTTTGGTGCTGCGTCAATAAACCTTGTCACGGGAACGCATTATATTCCATCTATCGCAGTTGCTTTGAAGGATGCCAAAGCTAGGGGCCTTTCACTTCCGGTTGTTTGGAATTCATCGGGGTACGAAAAGGTCGAGGCAATGCGACTGATTGACGACCTTATTGATTTATATCTTTTTGATGTGAAAACAATTGACAAGGATGTCGCTTCGCGTTTCTGCGGCCTTGCACGCTATTGCGATGCCATCGTCCCTTTGGTGCGCTTCCTGAAAAGACGTCACCCTCACACCTATATGGAAAACGGTCTTGAGGGCGTTCTCGTGAGGCATCTCGTCTTTCCCGGAACTCTTGATGCCACCATGCGATTTCTTTCCTGGTATGCCGATAACCTTAAGGACAACTTCCTCTTGTCCCTCATGGTGCAGTTCGTTCCACCTCTTGAAGACCCTGGATTTCCAAAACTTGCAAAGAGCGAATACGACTCATTGCTGGATGCGCTTGACCGCTATGAAATAGATGGTTTCATACAGGAGCAATCCGACAACGAAATACTGTGGATTCCCGATTTCACCAAGGACCAACCCTTTCCGGACAGTTTTGCAGAACCCCTGCCTTCGTTCCTTGAATTGAAGAGTAAAGCGTAACTGGAGCAGTTCTTGGCTGACTACTGGTTTTGCTAAGTGACGTCTTGGGATTTGGCTGGGGACTTGGCTGTTTCAGCGCTGTGTCGTTCAGCCTATCGTTGTGCCTTCGAACGGCATTCCATTGAGGATTGCAATCGTGTTCTCTATGTTGCGCCCGTCCGCACAAACCACTTTTATCTGGGCTTCCTGTGCCAGCTTTGATGCAATTGGATCGAATGGGACGTTCTTGCCTGGAACCCATTGGTCTCCCACCATTTTCCTGAAATCCTCCCATGAAATGTTGTCGATTGGTTTTGCATCCGGGTTCTTACGAGGGTCGTCGGTATAGACCTTTGCGATGTTGGAGAGGTTTATCACTGTTTTGGCTCCAAAGCGACGTGCGAGATAGACTGCATCGGTGTCCGTTGAGAAGCCGGGTTTCCATCCTCCAGCTACAAGGACCTTTCCTTCGAACTTTATGCTGCTTGCCGTTGGATCCATCACCAGTGCATCCCTGCAAAAGTCTCCAAATATTGCCTTCACCAGTTCTCCGTTTAAGTGCGTAGCCCTTATTCCAAGCCAGTCCTGTATGTTAGAGTCTTTGGTTTCGTCTCCCACGACATCCCTGTATGCCTGTTGATACACCCTTGCAGGGGCTCCTCCTCCGCAAACGAATATGAGCTTGCTCTCGGGGTTCTCTTCAAGGTATTTCTTCATCCCTCCAAGGAACTGTGCCAAAAACGTGCTGTTGACCTTGTCCGGTGCAATTATCGAACCACCTACAGAAAGAACGAAAATACCCATTGGAAACCTCTCTTTTGTGCGTTGTTGCTGGTTGGATGATACCTTTTTAGTCCGTTGCCTTGCAACCCTTCTTGGGCTTTGTGCGCATTACTGCGTCAGTTCGGTCGCAGCCGTACAGCAAGTACTGTCTGTGCCCTCCTTTCTAGCACTGCATCGCAAATACCTGCGAAAGTTTTCTTGGCCTTTGTGTCGTCTCCTGCGTCATATCAGGGTTTCTTTCGCTTGGTTTGCCTAAAAATGCTATTTTTTAGTTTCCTTAGGCTCTTGGATTGTAAATTCAAGGCATAAAATAGCCTAAAAATTGGTTCTTCACAGAAAGTTGGGGGATGGGAATCGAAGGAGAGCATCCATCCTTGGGGCCGTTGGGGCTCTTCGGGCTCTTTGGGCCTATGGGGCCGTTGGGGCTGTTGAAGACCGTTGAAACAATGGAGGGTGTCCGTGGTTCTTGAGACGGTTGTGGCGATTGTGGCGGCACATGATGACATGAAAGACCTTGTTTTCGCTGTTTGTGTGCATGTTTTTGCCTAGAAAAGCGCTTTTTCGATGTTTTCATGTCATTTCGGCCATGGAGCGGATACCTGGACGGCCGCCTCGAAGAGAACCTCCCCTTCGCTTCCATGAGGCATTCCCAGACCATCCGTCAGAGCACCATCACCCATAAAAACGTGAAGAACCTAAAAATTTGAAAAAAGGATCAAATTAGACTATTCGATATCCAAGTTTGCTGTTCTCGTTGACATAAAAAGCAAGGGGGAATATCCTAACGACCTCTGAAATCATCTGATTTCAAACCTACTCGCAAAAACCAAGAGGTGAAAGTGAAACGCAGTAAAAACCATTCACGATATGAAACTGCCAGAAGGATCCTTCTTTTCTGGACTTTGTTCGTTGGAATAGGGGCAGTTGCAGGTGCTACTGGAATGTTGGTTGACACTACGGGAAGCTCCATGGGCATGGATGCAATGCTTCCATACTTCCAAGTGCTTCCGTTCGCAAGCATACTCTACCAGGATTTCCTTTTCCCTGGAATCGCCCTTTTGATAGTCAACGGCATCACGAACCTCACCGCCGCTGCACTTCTTATCAAGAAAAAGAAGGCGGGGATTGTGTGCGGCGGCATCTTTGGAATAACGCTCATGCTGTGGATATGCATCCAGTTCTATATCTTCCCATTCAACTTCATGTCCACATCGTTCTTCATCTTTGGACTTGCCCAAGCCCTCACAGGCTACGCCGCATGGGTGTTCTATACACAGGAGCACTTCCATTTCGACGAAAGCGAGTATCCAAACGTAGGCCGCAACACCAAAAAGCTTGTCGTCTATTTCTCACGCATGGGCTATGTGAGGAAGATTGCATACGAAGAAGCCAACAGGACCGGATCGGCCATCTACGAGATAAAATCCACAGAACTGACGGCCGGCACGCTTGGATTCTGGTGGTGCGGACGCTTTGGAATGCATCGCTGGGACATGCCAATCGAATCCTTGGAATGCCTTGATCTGGCCTCATACGACCACGTCACGATCTGCACTCCAATATGGGTGTTCGCCCTTTGCGCTCCCGTGAGGGCATTCTGCCGCAAAGCAAGCGGACTCATACGTCAGGCCGATTACATTGTGGTCCATCATACACGCTGTTTCTCCTACTTCAACGCCGCCGAAGAAATGGACAGTCTCCTTGGGATAAGCTCAACCGGAGCACGAAGCATCTGCTGCAAGTTTGGCTCATACGACAAAGTCAAGAACAGAGTTTGACTTGCTACGATGTTGCATTATATTAGGGATATAAACACTCATTTGGAGGTGAGAAAATGTCAGACGAATACAAAGAAAACTCAATAGAGCAGACTTCTCAGGTACAGGCCCCCGCAGTGGCACCGGCCAACAACGGCGAAAGCCAGGCCGTCACAGCTCTGGTCCTTGGAATCATTTCACTGGCCTGTGTAGTTGCAGGATTCACCGTAGTTGGTGCAGTGGCAGGAATCGTGCTTGCAATCATCGGTCTTGTGATGGCTCACAAGTCGAGCGTCCTTGGATGTACGAACGGCAAGCGCACGGCAGGTTTCGTGTGCTCGGTCGTAGGCTTGGTGCTCAACTGCATATGCGTGTTGCTGGTGTGCTTTGGACTGGCTATCGCCGCCGTCGCCATGTCCTGCTGGTGGCTCTAGGACTTTGCGGCCATCAACTACGTCAGGGCGAACGGTGCCGTACAGCCAAGTACTGTCACCGTTCTTCTTCCTTGTCCTGACCGCAAATTCCGTCGAGCGGAGCTCTGGTTTTCAAGCGCATTACTGCGTTGGTTCGAGCACTACAAGCATCAATTGAATAGGAGTTGGATATGAGAAAGGATTTTGGAAAGAACACGTGGATGTATCCGCTTCCAGTGCTTATCATTGGAACGTATGACGAGGATGGAAAGCCAAACGCAATGAACGCTGCGTGGGGAGGAATCTACGATACGAACCAGGTGATGCTGTGCCTGAGCGCCACTCATAAGACGGCAAAGAACATCAACCTTAGAAAGGCGTTCACCGTAAGCTTTGCAACGGCATCCCATGTGGCTGCATGCGACTATGTGGGACTTGCATCAGGCAACAACACACCTGACAAAATGGAGAAGGCCGGCTTTACGACAGAACGCAGCCAGTTCGTGGACGCACCTGTCATAAACGAGCTTCCAATGGCCTTGGAATGCACCCTCAACCATATAAATGAGGATGGAATTATAGTAGGGGACATCGTCAATGTAAGTGCAGACGAAAGCATCCTTGGAGAGAATGGCAAAATTGACCCTGAAAAGCTCCAGCCAATTGCATTCGATCCCGTCAACAACGGCTACCTTGTACTTGGCCGCAGGGTTGGCAATGCATTCAACGATGGGAAGGCTCTTAAATAGGAGCCTCCCCAAAGCATCTCTTGATTCTATTGTCTATTGTCGTTCTAGGTCTTCAGTCTTCGAAGAGGGGCGTTGAGAGGTATCTGTCTCCAGTGTCTGGCAAAAGGACGACAATGGTCTTTCCTCTGTTCTCTGGTCTCTTTGCCAGCTGGATGGCGGCCCACACGGCGGCCCCTGAGGAAATTCCCACCAAGACACCTTCCTTCCTGCCAATGAGCCTTCCAGTCTTGAACGCATCGTCGTTCTCGACTGCAATGACCTCATCATAGACCTTCGTATCCAAGACATCCGGAACGAACCCTGCACCTATCCCTTGTATCTTGTGGCTGCCTGCTGTGCCTTTGCTCAAGACAGGGGACGAAGCCGGTTCTACAGCAACAACCTTTATGTTTGGATTACGGCTTTTCAGATATTCTCCTGTACCAGTGATCGTTCCACCGGTTCCAACCCCTGCTACGAAGATATCAACTTTGCCATCCGTATCATTCCAGATCTCCGGACCCGTAGAGGCCTTATGGACGGCAGGGTTCGCAGGGTTGATGAATTGACCTGGTATGAAACTGTTTGGAATCTCCTTTGCAAGATCATTTGCCTTCTCTATGGCTCTCTTCATTCCTTTGGAGCCTTCTGTGAGAACCAGCTCCGCACCATAGGCTTTCATGAGCTTGCGTCTTTCAACGCTCATCGTCTCAGGCATGACTATTATAATCCTATAGCCACGTGCAGCTGCAACGGAGGCCAAACCAATGCCTGTATTGCCGGACGTCGGCTCGATTATTACGGAATCCGCCTTCAACAGACCCTTTTTCTCTGCATCATCTATCATGGCCTTTGCAATGCGGTCCTTGACGCTTCCAGCTGGGTTGAAGTACTCAAGCTTTCCAAGAATCCTTGCTTCAAGGCCTTCTTCCCTTTCAATGTGTGTCATCTCAAGAAGAGGTGTCCCTCCAATCAGCTGATCTGCCGATGTATAAACCCTACTCATATTGGATTCCTCCTACGTCTTTGTCAATTTTATAAACCCACTTAATATGTATGTTTATATGGATTTTATTTGGATTATGCCAATCCTTACTCCATTTGTCAACAACCGGTTTTGCTTTTTTCCAATCTGACCTATAATCGCTTGTAACCAGTTTGTTCTACTGCAATATTACAGAATGGAGGGGACTATGCTCATTTCAACGAAAGGCCGCTATGCACTTAGAGTCATGATTGATTTGGCAGAGCATCAAAGCAGAGGCTTCGTTCCTTTGAATGCGATTGCAACCAGGCAGGAAATCTCCGAGAAGTATCTGGAAAGCATCATCAAGCTTTTGGTGAAGGCCCAACTGTTGACAGGCCTTAGAGGTAAGGGGGGTGGCTATAAGCTCACAAAGGCACCAGAGCAGTATACAGTGGGAAGCATCCTGCGGGTCACAGAGGACTCCATGGCACCGGTTTCGTGCCTTTCTTCACAAAGCAATACCTGTCCAATGGCTACAGAGTGCAGAACCCTATCGTTCTGGAAAGGCTTGGACAAAGTCATAAACGACTATGTAGACAGCGTCACACTGGCTGACCTGGTCCGTACCTCCGCAGACGGATTCGACTACGTCATTTGACTTCTTTCCCTTTTGCTGCTACGTAATTTCCAAAAACCCTCCAATGCTGTATAATCCCTAATGTGCGCTTGGTGCATCAGGAGGGGTTGTGAAGAGGGGATTGTCATTTCTATCTATCATGGTCATTGTGCTTGGAGTCTCCTATGCCAGGACCGTTGGCGTTTCGCTTTCATATTCACCAAACATGGAATTCCCGCAACGGCTTGTGGAGGCCGTTTCGTACAAGGAGGGGCCTTGGTCCTTCGATATGGTCGAGCACGGAGGCAGAAAGGCCGATATCTCTGTGCAGTACAATCCTGAGTCGTCCTCTTTTCTTAGTCATATGGTCCTTGCAAACACCTCCTATTCGTATGGTCTCTGCGGTTGGAGCGGCCTTGGATATATGCTTGGAGTTGATTACAGAAAGGGGCTTTTCGAACTAGGCTTGGACATTGGCGCCCAACTTGCAGCTGCATACGGCCCGTACTTTGGAGGTTTTTTGTTTTCCGTTACACCTCTTGCAAAGGCAGTAGTAGGAATTGGAGCCACTGGCTTTGAAGCAAATATCTACATGAGCTTTACTACTCCATTCTGTCGTGAATGGAAGGCCGTTCCAACGGTTGGAGGCAAGGTCTCGGTAGGTGTCTTGGATCCATACTGGATAGGAATGGAGGCCTTCGTGAAGTATGCGGAGTTCCTCACCGATACACGTACAATGGTATCGGCCTTTGGAATCAGGCTTTCGTGCGAGTACAGGACAGGAGGGTGAATATGAGGCGGTTGTGTATAGTGTCCTGTGCCGTTCTTCTGCTCGTCGCGGCCGTTTCGTGCGAGTTCAACGGCGACCTTTTCAGAGGGGTTGAGGGCAATCCCTTCCTGGTGAATGCCTATGACCTAGAGCTTGGTGCGGGTGAAGAGACTCCAAGGTTCGTCGTGGTCACAGATGTCCATCTTGGAAGGGAATCCAATGACGATGGCACAAGACGCTATGATGGTACGTTCAAAGGGTTCCTTGAGTCAGAAACAGGACATTGTTCTGCTCTTGTATCTCTTGGAGATTTCGTGGACGAAGCCAATGTAGGTAGGGCTTCTGCAAACGATTTCGCCAGGACGTTCGCTCCTTACTGCTCGGACAGGTACATTGGCGTGATTGGAAACCATGAGACGCATGTGTCGTCCATGGAGGATTGGGAGACATCCGTTCCAGCAATCGCCGGGGTGGAGGTGTATACCAAGAGGATGGCCGTCTACAGGTTTGGAGAGGTCTCTCTTTATGTGACGAACAATGCAAAGCGCATATTTGGAAGCACTCAGCTGGATTATCTTGAAGAGGCCTTGAAAAAGGATTCCAATCCTGTGAAGATAGTTTTGGCCCATGAGAACGTCTTTACAGGAAGGAAGTTTGACCAAAGCCTTGTTGTGTTTGGAAACTGCAGTGCAACGGAGATGGCAAGGTTCTCAAGGATTCTTCGTGAGAATGGTGTGTCCCTTGTCCTTACAGGCCACACCCACAACGGAGGCATCGTCTATAGCTATGGCGAGGGTAGGGGCGGCGGTTGCTACGAGATGAACCTTGCCGCATATCACGGATATGAATCCTCGTTCGACCTTGAAGGCAAAGGCAACTGGTATGTAGTGGGCGTTGACAGAGCTTCAAGGGAGATTGTGGTTGAGACCTACGCTGCGGCGACCGCTTTGAAAGTGTCGGAGAACCGCTTTGGCTATTGAAACGACTTCTGAAAAGACTGCTTAAACGGCTGCTTAAACAGCTGCTTAAAAGGTCCGTGTTTCCAAACTACCTCTTGACCTTTGTGAACGAGACGGATCCCTTGAACTTTTTGGCATCAAGGGTTATCTCATATTCCCCCGTCTCTAGTGCCGTCACCCTGAACCTTGAGGAGTACACGCCATTCCCTTTGTATGCGATTGCTCCGGATGGGGCCTTGATTGCAACGTTCATCTCACCGGACACTACATCGAAGACCACTTGGAAATCATCTCCTTCTTCCATGGAAATCGTATGGCTTTCCTTGCAGTTCATCATGGTGCAGTCCACTGCAAAGTAGTCGTCGTTGCCTACACGGTTTCCATTGAACGTGCTCATGTTGCTGTTGTAGCAGGATGTAAAGAGAAAGACTGTCGATATGACCAAGAGAACCACCGTAAGATGTCTTTTGGCTTTTATTGCATCAAGTGTTTTAAAATCTTTCATGACCTGCATGATATGCAAATAGACATTCTTGGTCAAGATTTGGTTAAGTTGCCCCATTTCACCAAATCTTAGCCAAATGGACGTAGCCGTCCAAAGGAATCCTACATATATTCCGTGCATCTAAGGGATTCAAAAGTTCCCAATTGGAAAAAGACCTATTTAGGAGGGTTCAATATGTATTATTCAAGTGGCAATTATGAAGCGTTTGCACGTCCTAGAAAACCTGAAGGGGTCGAGAGGAAAAGTGCCTATATCGTTGGAAGCGGACTTGCCGCACTCACAGCCGCGTGCTATCTGGTGCGTGACGGACAAATGGATGGACAGCGCATCCACATCCTTGAAAAGGACAAGATTGCAGGAGGAGCTTGCGATGGATACAAATACGAGGACGTGGGCTATGTGATGCGTGGCGGACGCGAGATGGACAACCATTTCGAGGTCATGTGGGACCTGTTCCGCTCAATTCCATCCATAGAGACCCCAAACGTGAGCGTGTTGGATGAGTACTACTGGCTCAACAAGGCCGACCCCAACTATTCCCTTTGCAGGGCAACGGAGAAGTGCGGCCAGGATGCCCATACTGACAAGAAGTTTGGCCTGTCTGACAAGGGCGCAATGGAGATTATGAAGCTCTTCATGACTCCAAACGAGGAGCTTCAGGACAAGAGGATCGACGAAGTGTTCGACGACGAAGTCTTCAACTCCAACTTCTGGCTCTATTGGCGCACGATGTTCGCATTCGAGAATTGGCACAGCGCACTTGAGATGAAGCTCTACATCCAGCGCTACATCCACCACATTGGCGGTCTTCCAGACTTCACTGCACTTCGCTTCACCAAGTACAACCAGTACGAGTCAATGATCCTTCCAATGATCAAGTACCTTGAGAAGGCCAATGTGAAGTTTGAATTTGGAACCAAGGTTCTTAACGTCAAGTTCCGCAGCACAGGCGATGGCGACGAAAAGAAAAAGGTTGCAACAGCAATAGAAGTGGAGCGTGACGGCAAGAAGGAGAAGATTGCCCTCACTGAAGACGACCTTGTGTTCATCACAAATGGTGGATGTGTTGAGAACTCCAGCATGGGTTCTCAGAACGAGCCTGCAAAATTCAACACCGCTTTGAAGGAAGGCGGCGGCTGGGACATGTGGAAGAAGATTGCCGCCCAGGATCCTGCATTTGGACATCCTGAGAAGTTCTGTAGCCGCCCGGATCTTTGTAACTGGGAGAGCGCTACGGTTGAAACCCTGGACTGCAAGATCCTTCCATACATAGAGAAGATCTGCAAGCGCGACCCTCTGAGCGGCAAGGTCGTCACTGGCGGAATCGTGACGGTCAAGGATTCCTCATGGCTCATGAGCTGGACGATAAACCGTCAGCCTCAGTTCCGCGAGCAGCCAAAGGGACACGTCCTTGTGTGGCTCTACGGCCTCTTCTCGGAGAAGGAAGGCGACTACGTCAAGAAGCCTATGCGCGACTGCACAGGCCGTGAGATATGCATGGAATGGCTGTACCACATTGGAGTCCCTGTCGATTTGATCGACGACTACGCAACCAACCACGCCAACACGGTTCCTGTCATGATGCCATACATCGATGCCTTCTTCATGCCTCGTGCATACGGAGACAGACCTCTTGTCGTTCCAAAAGGAGCCGTGAACTTCGCATTCCTTGGCCAGTTCGCAGAGACCCCTAGAGACACCATATTCACGACAGAGTATTCAATGCGTACCGGAATGGAGGCCGTCTACACGCTTCTTGGCGTGGATCGAGGTGTACCTGAGGTCTGGGGCAGCGTATACGATATACGTGCACTGCTTGATGCCACAGTCAAACTCCGCGACGGCAAGAAGATAACCGACATGGACACCAATTTCCTGGAACGCATCGCTCTCAAGACGCTTCTTGGCAAGGTCAAGGATACCGATGTCGAAAAGATACTCAAGGAGTACAAGGTCATCTAAACCGTTTCAGGTGAGTATCCTGCAATTGTTTGATAAGGAACAGGTCTGCTTTTGTTGCAGACCTGTTCCTTTTGTGTCCATTAGTTCATATTCATTGAATTCTATTGACTTCTTCAACGCTCAGATTCGCGGCCTTGGCTATGGCTTCAACTGGAAATCCTTGTTCCTTGAAGCTTTTGA